>Ga0307510_10000789_pt1 | contig 32826 bp, 36 predicted proteins | sample 12_EM_MG_FD_207224 | JGI IMG/M metagenome (GOLD analysis project Ga0307510, IMG submission 207224) | Populus trichocarpa ectomycorrhiza microbial communities from riparian zone in the Pacific Northwest, United States - 12_EM | ecosystem: Host-associated > Plants > Roots > Unclassified | place... | reverse complement strand
GATGGACGCTCATTACTCTACAAGGTTGGGCATTTTACTCTTGACAATGCCTCCAATAATGAGACCATGATGGCGACGCTCGAGGGAATGTTCGCACAGCGCGACGTTACCTTTGATGCGCACGATCGTCGTATTATGTGTTTTGCTCATGTCATCAATCTTTGCTCTGGACGGGCAATACTCGCCGCGTCTGACGGAGATGCCGACGATGACGGTTACGATTCGTCCGATGATGCCATCGTTCCTTCTAATCCCATATCGCGAGCTTGCACAGTGGTCCGAGTCATTCGAGGATCAGGTCAGCGTCGAGACGCCTTCGATTCAACTGTCAAACATGGCAACAAGAATGGGTGGTTCACAAAGGGGGAGTCGTCTGAGGTTACCCAAGTCGAACCCCTGCAGCTCCTGCGCGATGTCCGCACAAGGTGGGATTCCGTTTATCACATGCTGACCCGACTCCTGGCAATGCGTCCTGTAAGCCCGACCCTCATCACTGTAATATATGCTAACTAATCAACTCAACAGGCTCTCGATTACCACCTCTCTCTTGCCAAGAATCGGAAGGAACTGGGCAAGTACCGGATCTCGTCTCACGACTGGGATGTGATAGAAGATATCCAGACCGTTTTGAAAGTAAGTCACGTGCGAGGTATCGGACATACGCTAATGAAATCATGCCAATAGATTCCGCACACTGTCCAGCAGACCATGTCACTCGAGAAAACACCGGTCTTGTGCGGTTCCATTCCCACGTTTGAGGTGTTCATGTCGGCATGGGAGAAGCTCGCTAAAGGAAACCAACGTCTGGAGAAATTCATCCAACCTGGGCTCGACTGGGCGTACAAGTATTACGATCGCATGGATTGCACGAGAGCATATGTTATTACGATGTGTAAGTGCTTTTGTCTTCCTGCCCTGGATAATTAGGCTAACTGGCGCCCGTAGTCCTGCACCCCGATGTGCGTCTGACGTGGATTCACAAACATTGGGGTCGAAAATTTATCACTATGGCCGAGGGAAAGATCCGAGAAACGGTGAGTTTATTTATACGCGACTGCCCTAAAACTCGTCCTCACCTCCCCTAAGATGAGCGAATACCGCATGCGCGAGACGGCCACTACTAGTACAATTATCCCAGAAACAGAAGTCCAGGGACGGCCAAGCTATATGTCGATCCCGGATAAATACGGGATTGACGACATGGTCATCGGTATTGGTACTGGTAATTCTGACCAAAATCAAGCGACGATCGATCAAGAATACCGATCATATGTGACACCGCCCTACTCGATGCAGAGCTCCGACCCTCTCAAGTTTTGGGAGGTAGGCGCATTAATGTTGGTTGAACATTACTGACAAGACGTGCTAGATCAACCGGTTGACGTATCCAACTTTATTTTCGATGGCAATGGATTATCTTCCGATCCAAGCGTCGGCCGTTCCTTGTGAGAGAGTATTCTCCTCGAGCGCCGAAACGGATACGAAGAGGAGGAATCGCCTTAGTCCTCTTACCATGGAAGCTTTACAAATGTTGAAGTTCCATCTGAAGAAAACGCGGCTTGATTTCACACAGGGTTGGATGACGTCAGGGCAGGAGATGGTCGATGACGTCGCAGACGATGACCTCCTTGGGGGGTTACTCAATGACAGTTATCATGACGTTTTTGATAAGGCGATGAAAGCTATTGATGAGAAGGAGGAGGACAAGCCAGGCGAGGAGGGCGAGCCGGGTGAACTCTAGGACTGAGGATGATTTGGGACTTCGTTTGTAGTGACCTCGCGTGCGAAGAAATACACACGTTTTTGCTTTTTTGACATATAGATCCCAACCGCAGCGACAACGACCAACAATCAATTTTCTTTACCCCTTTTTGGACTTGCTTTCTCACGCCGCCGCAGTGACGCTGATGCTCATGGTTCATGTTCATGTCCACCTTCGTCCGTTTTCTACCACATTCCGTGTATTTTGTAAGCCACGTCCAACGTTCAGTTCATGCGTTCTGTCATCTCACCTGCGTATATCCAGTCCCACTCAAGGTCATACAACTGATGGAGCTGATTCGATTAGCTGGGAGATACAGGTTGCGAGAAAAGATCGTGTCTGGGCCACCTTGTACATATGGAGTGATTGCATTGCGTCTCATTTTACTCACAGGCTGGATACACAGATGAAATATATCTTGCACATGACATTATATCAGGAAACGACATCATCATTAAACTCGAGCGAGTCGAAGAAATGGTTCACACCCTGGACAACGAGTTTCATGTCTACACAAAGCTTAAGGGAGGGACCAGTATCCCTCGAATCCATTGGTTTGGTACGGAATATGGTTTCGATGCGATGGCAGTTGATCGCCTTGGCAAGTCTCTTGAGGACCTCTTTGTTCAATGCCGCTTCAAGTTCACGATCAAGACTGTATCGCTTCTGGCCGGGCAGTTGGTGAGTGAATTCGACTTCTGAGACCATGACGATGGACTAATATCTACTATGCTTAGCTCCGTCGCTTGCAGTACATCCATTCTCGCAACTTCATCCACCGCGATCTCAAACCTAGTAATATCGTTATGGGCGTCGGAAGGCATGCCAACGTTGTACACCTCATCGATTTTGGGCTATCGAAAGAATTTCGGGATCCCAATACACACCTGCACATTCCATTCAAGGAGGGTCTTGGCCTCGTTGGAACCGCTGCCTTCGCATCTATCAATTGTCACCTGGGCTTAGAGCAAGGAAGGCGAGATGATCTCGAGTCCCTTGCTTACATCCTATTCTACTTCATGTGGGGCTTTTTGCCGTGGCAAGGCTTGGGGCAGCAGGACATTCTCGAAAGTAAACGAGGATTCACCACACTTGATTTATTCTGTGAGCTCCCGCCGGAGTTTCGCATACTCTTTGAGCACTCCCGCTCGCTCTCTTTCGAGGGCAAACCCAACTACGACCACTTTTGCCACCTTTTCGACAATCTCTTGGTGAAGGAGGGACTTCAGAGTAACGTGGCGTTCGATTGGGACGTTGCTGGTGCCGGTATTCCGGTACAAGACTTCGAGATTACAAGCGACTTCCCTCCGCGTGAACCCAATCCTTCATACAAGCGCCGTCTGCGGTGAGTGTCAACGCATCCATACAGGTAACTTTTCGTAATGATGGGGTATACACAGATTACGCCCTCAGGCTGGGATATCGCCTGCAAAGTCTGCCCTCGCCGTCCAGTGAATGCCTGCTCTGACTGGTCGTTTATCAGAGTCCATGTGCCATTTTCGAACATTGTTTCCCTAGCTATTTCCAATGTCCTGTCTTTGTTGGTATCCTTTGTGGTTACATGTGTATTGTACATTGTATGCGCTAGCGATAGGTCGGTCTCGGGCGAAAAATTTTACTAAGCAGTTTTGTAAACGTAAAAAAAAAAAACACCTTCCACACGAGTTCGGATGCCATCGTTGTCCGTGCCATCAACCATGCCCACATCTCTCCTCCGGCACAAATCACAAGCCATCAAAGCTGGCCGTTTCCATTCCTTTTACCACACTGCCTGGTGAGTACTCCAATTAGCAACAATAACCAACCTCTACTTAGCAGACCACCAACAGTCTGCTTTGTCGTCGCCCCCACCGCTTACAGGCCTTGGGGGGTTTCGCGCTGATTTTACATCCACGAAGGATGCAGCCTTTCCGGCCACCGCGTCCCCTCCCTCGAACTTGGACTCTCTCATTATGCCGATGAAGCCAAGTTTATTCATCGTCATCGTCCTTCCTCATCATCGATAGCACGCGATTCAGGTCACATTCACTTAATTGTGGACGACATCAGCAGCCGCCGGGTACGGGAACATTCCATCTTCATTCTGTACAGCGGGTTTTGCCAGTTTGAACACGGCATTCATCGTGTTCATGCTGGTGGACGTTCCAGGTTTGTTGGATAGTGATTAACGTGGTGCGTACACGTGTGTCTGAACTATTTTGGCAGGTGTATATGCTTTTCATCACTTGGCGGTACTCGTCGAGGCTGGAGAACTACACTAGCTTGAAGTATGGGACAGATCGATCCGGTAATGTGGTCTTTTTATCGTTCCTTATCATCCTTGAACAGGTATATTAGCTACCAATTCAGTCCCGTCGATATACCTCGAGGCAGAGCGCGCGCTCCTGCTCGCCTTAGCGCGGACGGATATATCCTGCAGCGTGATCGTTTTTCACAGGTGCATTCACCCTCCATGCCTGGTGATTGCGCCGCAGCAAGGACCCATGAAGAAGTTTGGCACCTCGTCAGTGATGTTATTGTTGGGGGTGAGGAGGCCGCCCATGCATCACTGCCAGATGAGGGGCAATGACTCGTTTCTATGACCGCCGCGACAACGCACCACCGATACGCGGCGCGTGGCCACTTCCAGCCGTGGGCCAAGATATCCATCCCCGAAGACACGTACGCACACCGAGTCATGTACCCGACGCTCATCTGCAAATAATCAGCATGCGTTCCTGCACGACTTGCGCACAGGCACACTGTTACAGACGATCAGGGTCAATCGGACTCCGCAGGACGTTGGTCTCTGCCATGTCGACATGAACAAGCGACATGTGTTCGTGTGCGCGTTGTATATAGTACATGTGTTTGTGCGGGATCGCAGCGCCAAGGTGTTTTGGATACGGAATTCAGAATGTGTTCATATTTCACAAGTCATATGTGTATATAGCTTTGGTTTTAGAAGTGCTATATAGGCCTTTGTGTGCACACAATGATAGAATCAAAAAAAAAAAAAACCCCCGGCTCAAGTCGACTTTGAGCCGCGACTCAGTCGAAGCCACAGTTGGTTAGACTGTTTCTGGGACAAGCCGCGGCTTAGTAAGCCAATGTGTGGTTAGCCGCGTCGCAGCAACACTAGTCCATATCATCTTGGTGATAGCTTCCTTGAAGGTATATTAACTTTAAGATTTCTAGAATCTAACATTACTTTATTGCCCAGAGATAATGTTCTCCTTGGTGTGTAATGCTTGATGCATTTACTAAGTGATTGTTGTGCATCTGATCGTGCTTTTTGTATCATTAATAATCGTTGATATGCACTAGGATTAGTGTCTTCTTGAATTGATAAGTTTGCAGACAGATTGATTCCTAATATCAATTGATGTGGAGTGTACTTGGTACGTTCATGTTTCCATGAGTTGTGTGCAAATTCTGCGATAGGAAGTAGTGTACTCCAGTTGTCTTGTCATCCATTAACAAACTCTTTAAGGTAGTTTTCAATCCATAAATTCATGCATTCAGTTTGTCCATCTGTGTGTGGATGAAAGGCTGAACTAATATTCTGTTGAATGTTGGTTGCTTTGCAAATAGCTTTACTAAAGTTGCTTGTAAATCTTGGATCTCGATCTGATATGATTCTTTTAGGAATTCCGAACCAAGGGAATAGGTGTTGTAAGTATAACTTTGCAATGCCTTGTCCATCTATAGTTTTATTGCAGGGTATGAACTTTGCTGCTTTAGAGCATCCTTGATCTACGATCATAAGGATAGAATCAAAAGTGTTTGAGGTTGGTAGATCGGTGATTAGATCCATTGAAACATATTGAAAGGGGCCTTGTTCTACAAATGTGTTTAGGTGATACAGTGGTGCGCGTTTCATGTGTGTGATGACTTTGCTTTCTTGACATGTTGCGCATCCTTTCACATAATCTTCTACAAATTTGCGTAATCGTGGTCCTTCATAGTTTCGTTTGACTAAGTTGTTAAGGGCCAAGGACCCTAAGGTGCGACGTGCATGGGTTTGTATAACGGCGGTGGGACTTGTACGTCTAGGGATCGCAGGTAGTGAACACTGGCCCTAGGATGCTGCTGGGGTGGCTTGTTTGCACACATGCACAATGGTGATGACGATGTTGGGATACGCTAGTCCAGTAGAGGGCACAGCAATTACTGTGACCTACAGCTGGTCTTGAACTGTGGTTCTCTAGTAGATGGATAGATGATAAGTGCACAAGTTACTAACTGCGCCTAAGCAAAGTGCTTGGTAGAGTGGGAAGAAGGATAAGGGGAGAGTCTCAACGATGTTTGAGACAACTTTGAGAAAGGCTGGTGAAGCTACAACACTTGGGATTAAACCAAGTCAGGCTTAAGGCCCAACTCTAGGAAAACACGAGGGTTTATATACATGTGAGGAGGCTGTATGACTAAGGCATGATACGACGAGTACTTGTACTAGTAACGAGTCATGGCCCAAAAGATGGAGTCATATACTGCGGAACTGACTCACGTGTGAAGGTAACAAAGAGGGAGTCAGTATGAGTCGTAAAATGAGGCTATGAAGAAGATATAGTAAGCAGGCCGAGAATCCGGAAGCGAAGCTAAGGTAAGTGAGTAGAGACGAGTCAGGGGTAGGAATAGGGTCATGTGAGGTCAGGTGAGGGAGTATCAGGTGATGCACAGGTGACGAAGGAACAGGTGATGTAGAACAGGTGACTTTGAGGAGCAGGTGACTAGTCAGGTGATTGGTCATGTGATCGAGATGGATGGGTGGTTGGTCACGTGATGGGAAAGGCTTAGTAAGCAGGTGGAAAATGAAAAATGCACCCTGCGTAAGCCCAAGAACGTAACATAAGTCATATGTATTAGAAATGCCTGGATGACCACCAATGGGTGAGTCATGGATTTCTTGTAAGACTTTGCGACGTGTTTCAGGATTATCTTCTAGATAAACCTTATTAACTTTGATTTCTTTACTGATAAATAAATTTTCTGGTAGGAGTGTAACATTTTTATTAGGATTTACTCCCTCTTCAAAGTCTTTTCTTCGACTAAGAAGGTCAGCAATGGTATTGCTTTTACCAGGAAAATGAGTGATTTCAAAGTTGTAATCTTGTAGAAATTTGTGCCATCTAGCTTGTCTAGGGCTGATCTTCTGTGGTGTCTTAAAATATTTAAGATTATTGTGATCAGTCCTAATCAGGAATTTCTGTTGTGTGCCTAAAAGAAGCTGACAATTAGCTTTTAGGGCGTTAATGATTGCTAATAGTTCACGATCATATATGTCATAATTGTGTTCAGCTGGTAATAGTGATTTGCTGAAGAAGGTGATGGGGTGGTGTCCATCACTAAAATCTTGTGACACTGTTGCTCTGACTGCATGTGCAGATGTGTCAGTATCTACTATGTAACACTTTGTTGGATCTGGATTTCTAAGCACTGGATAGCTTGTAAATTTGCGTTTGAGAGTGTCAAATGCGATTTGTTGGTCATCTTCCCATTTCTATGCATGACTTTTCTTTGTAAGATCATGGAGGGGTCGTGCCAAATCTTGAGTAATCTTGTATGAAATCCTTATAGTAATTTCCAAAACCAAGGAATGAGCATAATTCTGAAACTGTAGTAGGAATGGGCCAATCAGTAAGACCTTTGACTTTGATTGGGTCCATCTTGACTTGTCCATTTCCTACAATGATGCCTAAGTATTCTACTTCGCATCTGTGGAAGTGACATTTCTCTGGTTTAAGGAATAGATCGTTGTCTTCTAAGTGTTTGAGGACTATGGATACGATCTTGATATGGTCTTCAATGTTATCACTGTCTGTAACAATGAGGATATTGTCCATATAGATTATAACATTGCCAGTTGCGACTAGATCATCAAATAGTGTGTCCATCATTGTTTGAAATGTGGCTGGAGAGTTGGTTAGTCCGAAAAACATAACTAGACACTTGAATAATCCTCTATTTGTTTTAAAGGAGGTTTTCCATTCATCGCCTTCTTTGATGCGGACATTGTTGTATCCCCATCTAATGTTGAGTTTGGTAAACCATTTCTTTTTAACAAGTTTAGAGATTAATTCTTTGATGAGTGGTAGTGGATATGTGTTTCTGACTGTCCAGTTATTGAGTGCACGATAATCTTGAACTGGTCGAAGCTTTCCATCTTTCTTTTTAACAAAGAAGAATGGGGAAGCATATGGACTATTGGATCGTCTAATGTATCCTTTGGCTAGGTGTTCATCTAAGAATTTATCTAGCGCTTCTTGTTGTCCTTCTGCTAATGGGTACACCTTACAATTGAGTGTAGGTGGTGCTTCTGGTAATAGGTCTATAGCGTGATCCCATGGTCGTGGTTCTGGAAATCTAGTGCTTTCTTCATCGCTAAAGACTTTACCATATTGATGGTATACATTTGGGACTTGTTCTTGCCAAGTGCATTGTTTCTTATCTGCAGCTTGAGCAGCTAGCTCAGTAGCTATAGTAGTCTTTCTGATTGTAATAGTGTTGTGTTCATTACTAGGAATGAATTCGAGATCATCTTCAAACTCTAGGTCATCTTCTTCTAATTCTGGTATGACTTCTTCGTTATTTGAAGTCCATATGTGTGCGTCTTTAGTGGATGCAGTTACATCTCTGTGGAATTTGCCTTCTTTCCAATCAATGTTTGGACTGAATGCAGCGAGGAATGGCATTCCTAAGAGCATTGAATCACTACCCATATCCATTATTAAGAATAATAGTGGAACAGTGCGATTCTGGTATTGAACTTCTAACTTTGCACCATGTGTGATTGAACCACTTCTGTTCATAGTTCCATCAACATTGCATACAACCCTAGATTTGGGTAATTTGATTGTAGGTAGATTGAATCGATTGACTACTAGTGGATTAAGGAAATTATCAGTTGTGCCTGAGTCTAATAGTGCTTGAAGATCTGTGTGAAGATGTGCAGATTGAAGGGAAACTTGAGCTTTGACTTGGGGACATTTGGGAACAAATACAGCCTGAGGAAAGATAGCCTGCAACATGGCTGTGTGTGTTGGGCTTTCTAAAAATTTATTCCTAAGCTTTTCATTTCATCAACCCATTGCTCTTGTTGTCCTTCATTGAACTTTGCTGCTTGTGCAGCAAGTTCTGGGATGTCTTCTTTGTCTTCTTCATTGATTTCTTCAATATGTGCACTTCTAGCATAGGATTGAGATGGTGCTCCTAGCTTTGTAGGTTTAGGAAAAGTGTGTTTAAATTTTCTAGGTTGATTAGACTTGTGTGGAGTGGACTGATAACCTATCTTCTGTCTAGATTGATTGTATTGTTTGAATTGGGATGTCTGTGATTTGTGCATAGGGCATTCTTTAGACATATGTCCAATTCGACTACAATTAAAGCAGTGTCCTTCTGAGCAGTGCTTTCTCTTGTTGTGTTCAGTGTATGCTTTATTAACTTGAGTGAACACTGGTGGATCTATGTCCATTGGAACTGTTCTATCATTTGGATGAACATATTTATTTTTATGACGTCCATTGCCATTAGATCGAGTAAATTGCCATTTAAATTGAGCTTGTCCAGGGTTAAGCATTGTTTGTCTGTAAGTGTGCTTCTTCATTTCGTCTCTCACAGCGTCTTCCCATTCAGTAATAGTAATGGGGATCCCTCCTTGTCTATAAAGGATGGATTCTAAGAGCTTTTGCTTGAGACCTTGAGTGAAGAGGTGCATTGTACCTTCTGTGGTAATGTTGTAGCTTGCTTGATTACAGAGATTTTTAAACGTAGAGATGTACATATCTAGATCATCTTGGTACATCTTTAATGCCATTAGTTTTTGCTGGGTGGTTTGCTTTTTGGCAGTATCAGTATATGCGTTTGTGAACCTAGTATTGAAATCGTTCCATAAATTTGGATCGTTTCTATTGATGGGATTTTGTGCTCTTGTTGTAAGTTCTCTTAATAAGAGTACTTGGTCGTTTACCCAATCGTCTATATTAGGTCCTCTCATGAGTGATTGTGCATACATTGCGCGGAAGTATGGAACTTGCATCACTTCATGACTTTTATTAAGTCCCCAATATAAATTGAATTGGCATAGGAAAGTTTCACTATGCTTTCTATCACCTTTAAAGGTATCTGGTGGTGTACCTCTTAATTTATCTGTTGTAGCAACTGGTGCTACTATTTGTGCTGCTTGTGGTGCTGCTTGTACAGCTACTGGGGCTTGTTGCGCTGGAGCTTGTTGAGCTGGTTGTTGTGCCATTATGGGCTGGACTATAGGTTGTACAGGTGCGACTTGCACTACTGCTTGTTTGTTATGATCCTGGGCCTATTTTTCATTTTTTTTTCCACCTTTCCTGCCTGCTTGTTTTGCGCTCTTGGTCACTCATTCCTTACTCATTCCCTCACGCACCGCTCGGACCGCCACCCAATCACCTGACAAGTCACCTGATGGATCATCTGACCATTCCGCAGTCAGATATCACATGCCATCACTCCGCAGCATCACCATTTAACCCTTTATGGATTGCCAGCTCATGATGCGCTATTCTTAGACTGCCAACTCATGATGGAGCTATACTTAGAATTGCCAGCTCATGATGAACCTTACTATACGTGACTCCATTATTCTGTGACTCCTGTGACCTGTTACTTCCCACTTGTATATAAGCACTCATACTTTTAGCAGTTAGGCCCTAAGCCTAACTTGGTTTTCAATCCAAGACTTGTAGCTTCCACCCAGGACTCTCAGAGTCAAACAGCCCGAACCCTCAGTCGCTTCAAACTCCCCTTTGAAGCTCTCCCCTCTCTACTTCTATCAGAACACTCAGGAGTCGCCCTTATCATTGGGGACTTACTTGTTATACTGTGTAGCCAACCGGTACCGCACTACTCACATGATCATTGCCTTAGGAGGACAACCCACTAAGCAATCCCAGTCGTCGCCAAACCAACCCACACACATCGCGTCTTTAAGGCCCTTGGACCTTAACACAAGTTAGGCTTTCCTACAAACTCTTGAAACACAGAGTTGTTACCACCGTGGCGACCACCCAGTCATACACACTCAGCAACGAGTTTACACAAATCTTCAGGAGACAACAGGACAATCTCCCAGAGCACATTAAAGTTAACATATACTTCAATGATCAAGGACTAGGACATCCCAACACCAGATACTACCTTGACACCCCAAAGAAACAACACACGCCTCTCGAATTCATTGAGGCCAACAGCACCTACCACTGGGTCAAACTCCTCTGGAGACAAGACAAGTGGCAAACCAATCAAAGAGGCATATACAACAGCTCAGACGTCGGCTGGTGGATCATATCAGACCCTCAGCATCCCAACCACATCTTTTACGAACAAGAGGCCAGCGTCCCTCTCACTATCACAGCAGTCACCACAGCACTTCAGCAGCTTCCTACCCACCCCAACACCCCAGATCATCCAACTGCAATGGAAGGACAACAGGAAGAAATTAATGTCGCTACTGGCCAAGCCCAGCAGGAAGTGCAGAGGATCAATGTCATCACAAATACCTCTAATGGCACTCTCAAAGGAAATCCTCCACCTATATTCGATGGAGACAGAAACAAAACTACCAAGTTCCTACTCAATTGGGACCTATAGCATGCAGTAAACTGAGCCAACGATACCATGAAGAAACCCTTCTCCAGAATCGTCACCATGCTCAGTTATATGGATGGCACTCATGTAGATGCCTGGAAAGGAGAACAACTCCTGAAACTCAAAGAAGCAACAGACAACAGAATCCAAGAAACAGACGAAGATCTCTGGACTGATTACATAGAAAGGTTCAAAAACGCCTTCGTTAACCAGAATCGTCGATCCAAAGCTTACCAGGAGTTATGCAAACTTAAACAAGGAGATAGTCTCGACGACTTCTTCGCCAAGTTCAAGCAACTCACTCATGAAGCAGACGTTCCCCTAGATGACAAGGGAACTATTGAAACCCTCAAACACGCTATGACTCAAGGACTCACTAGTGCCATCATTAATTCCCCCACCTATGACCCTACTGCTCAAACCCCTTGGACTTTCAAAGAATGGGAAGAACAGGCCCGCAAATCCCATCTCAAATGGAAGGCGGTGGCCGAGTTCACCCAAAGGTGTCAAGGACTCTTCCAAGCATTCAAACTTGCCCCTAGGCAGGTCAACAACCCTGGAAGAGGCGGTTATGGGAGAAACAACAACTGGAAGAACAAATACGACCAATGCACCACCTCTCAAGGAGGATATCATATGGACGTCAACGTGACTGTCACCTCAGACATCAATGCTACCGCTGGCAGAGGACAACAGCATTCCGAAGCCAAGAAAGTGGAACTCATAAGAAGCAACTCTTGCTTCTATTGCGAAATCAAGGGACACCGAGCCAAGGATTGTTGCAAGAAACAAGCTGACCGCGGTAACTTCAGCAATCGTTCCAACAACCCCAGGGAACCTACTAGGGTTCATGCTGCACCTATTATGCCAGATATCAAGAATCTTGACAGTCTTGCTGATTACTTGAAGGAAAATATGGACTCCTTCGATGAAGATACTAAGCTAGACTTCATTGGAAAACTTATGCCAAAGGATTTTCCCAAGGCCCGAAACTAGCTGCCTTAGTTAGGGCTTTCTGACTCGATAGTGTGTTTGTAAACAAGTCAAATTCAATACAATTGAAAGTTCCAATCACACACTATCGAGGGACAGCAGAAGAAACGATCTTGCTTGACACTGGAGCAACAGAAACCTTTATCAACCAAACAACTATCAATAAACTTTGCTTAGGAACCAAGAGACTCCCTTACTCATGGGCAGTATACAACGTTGACGGAACTATGAACCAAGCTGGAACCATCACTAGGGCATGCGACCTACTTGTCACTCAGGGCAACAAGAAAGAATGAACAAGATTCTATGTCATGAATCTAGGTCGCAACCAGATGCTCTTTGGCTATCCATGGTTCAAGAAATTCAATCCAGATATTGACTGGAAGAAAAGCGAACTCAAGGGACCAAAAGTCCAAATCGAAACCCTACTACACGGTACCCTTCAACGCACAAAGACATGGCTCAAACAGAAGAACCAAGAAAACAAAGACCTTATCCTCGAAGCACAAATGTGCGCTCTATGGTCGGGAGTTACTCCTTCAGAAATGAGGGAAGACCTGGTAGAGATTAACTGCACCCACACAGCAGCCGAAATGGCCCATAAGTACGCATCGGAACATGGGAAGGAGGAAGTCACCCTCCTGGAAGAATTCAAACGTCATACAGCACTATTTTCGGATGAAGAGGCAAACAAATTCCCACCAGCTTGCAGAGACAGAGACCACAAAATCGTACTCATGGACACTGCCCCTACCTGCTTCAACTGCAAAGTCTACCCGCTCTCAAGAGATGAGCAGGAAGCAGAAAACAAATTCATTGACGAAATTTTAGAAAAAGGCTACATTGCACCCTCAGACTCCCCCTACAGCTTCTCCACCTTCATGGTCCCTAAGAAAGACTTGAAGGAAAAGAGATATATCATCGACTATCGCCCCCTCAACGCAGTCACCCAGAAGGACGTCACCCCACTCCCCAATCTCAAACAGTGTATTGAAAACTTGCAAGGAATGGAACTATTCAGCAAGTTCGACATCCACTGGGGTTACAACAACATCCGCATACAAGAAGGCAATCAATGGAAAGCCACATTCAAAATACGTCGGGGACTATTCAAACCCAAAGTTATGTTCTTTGGGATGAGTAACTCACCAGCCAGCTTCCAACAGTTCATGAACAGTATTCTTGAGGAACTATACGAACACTTCAAGAAGAAAGGCATACATGACATATGGCGCATCCTCCAAAACTACATGGACGACTGTGGTATAGGCACCCTCCTCAAAGACTTCAAATTACATGTCGAAATCATTCATTTCTTATTCGACCTACTTGCACGTCATGGCCTACACCTCAAATTGTCAAAATCCGTCTTCATGCAGCCACAAATGGATTTCTTAGGCGTCTGAATCTCTAAGGAAGGAGCAACTGTCGATCCAGCCAAAGTCGCCGGACTTAGGGACTATCCATGCCAACTCAAAGACAAACGACAAGTTTGTGGATTCCTAGGAGTCGCTGGCTACCACTGCATGTTCTGCCCCAACTTCAGTATCATCGCCGCACCTCTTACAGTACTTACCGGAAAGGACGTACCATTCAAATGGGGGCCCAAGCAAATCGAGGCCCAAGATAAACTTATCACTCTAATCACTAGCACACCCATCCTAGCCAGACCTGACCCAGACAGACAATTCGAGCTCGAAACTGATGCTTCACAAGTCAGAACAGGAGCAATACTCTATCAACGGGACCCCCCTATCACCAAACCAGACAGCACTCAGAAACCAGGACCACAACGACTGGTGGGATTCCACTCCCAAAAGTTCACTCAAACCAAGCAAAATTACCCCATCTACGACCGCGAATTCCTTGGAGTCATGAGAGGACTTCGCTGTTGGTCCCACTTGCTCAAAGGAACAACAATCCCTGTCCTGGTGTATACTGATCACGCAAACCTTAGGTACTACAGAGAGCCCCGCAAAATTGGGCCATGCATTGCTGGTTACTTACCAGAACGCAAACAATATAACATCTTACTGGAGTATAAACCTGGGGCCACCAACCGAGCTGACACACTATCTAGGCGACCCGACTATGAAGGACCAAATGAAATCAACGAAGACATCACTGTATGGCCAGACCAATATTTTTGTGACCAGCACACTTCAATCTGCGTATTCAATATGGACAGCATAGGAGACAATTTGGACTCAAAAGTCAAATTAGCACAATATCAAGAACAAAGTAAACTCAAGCAATGGGCACCGATTCACAACCTATCCCTACTGGACAGCACTCACTGGTACCATGGAACGGCACTTGTTGTTGTGGCAGACAATGACCTTAGGAGGGGAGTAACATCCCTTTTTCACAACCATGAAACCGCTGGACATGCCAGAATTACCAAAACCCTCCAACTTATCACACCCTACTACTGGTGGCCTGGAATGAAAATCTTTGTAACTGAGTATATCAAAGGCTGCGCTACTTGCCAAATGACTAAAGTCAACACTCATCCTGCTCATCCCCCTATGTTCCCTATCACCCCAACTGAGAATGCTTGACCTTTCGAGACCGTTGCCATGGATTTCATCACCAAACTACCCCTATCAGGAGGATACGACACCATCCTCACAATCACCGACACAGATTTCTCAAAAGCATCTGTCTTTATCCCCTGTAATGAAGCAATCAACTCTGAAGGAGTTGCTCTACTCTACCTGAACAACGTTATCCCACACTATGGCATACCTCACAAGATAATCTCAGACCGTGATGTTTGCTTTGTATCCAAGTTCTCAACAGAACTATGCCACATCCTAAACATTCACCAGAACATCAGCACAGCCTATCACCCTCAGACAGACAGAGCCAGCGAACGAACGAACCAAACCCTTGAACAATATCTACGGGTCTTCTGTGGCACTCAGCAGAACAACTGGCACGCTTGGCTACCCCTCGCTCAGTATACTAAGAACTCCTGGCCCTCTGCTATGACCAAGAAAACGCCATTCGATCTACTCATCAGTTACACCCCACAAATACATCAACCAACCAGAAAGACAGACATTCCATCCCTTGAACAACGACTCTTATCCATTGATGAAGCCAGGAAAGCCGCCCAAGAGGCACAACGTAAAGCGCAAGAATCCTGGATCAAAGAACATCCACGCCATTCACCATTCCCTGTCAAATCCAAAGTCTGGTTAGAAGGAACAAACCTACGCCTACCAAGCAATATCACACCTAAGCTATCACCAAGGAGATACAGACCTTTCAAGGTAGTCTCCCAAGTATCCAAAGTCGCGTATAAAATCAAACTACCCCCTACCTGGAAAATCCATGACATATTCCATGCCTCACTACTCACACCGTACAAGGAAACCGATCAACACAGCCCTAACTTCCTAGAACTACCACCTGACATTCTAGAAGGCAAACCAGAATGGGAAGTCGAGCAGATACTCAAAGAACAACTATTCGGTTGTTGGAAGAAGAAGCAATACCTTGTGCGCTGGAAAGGGTACTCGCCAGCTCATGATTCCTGGGTTAACTCCAAGGATCTCCACGCTTCGGATCTACTAGCAGACTTCGAAAGCCAACCAAGCAGTATAAGAACCCTTGGAATCTCAGATGATGCTCTCTATCCCCAACTCCCATGTCTTCCATCAACCATGAGCTCCCCAGTACAGGATTTGCTACCTCTACTGTCTTCACCTTGGGCACCGACAATGGAATCATCCTCATCTGCATGCACACCAATAACAATCAACTCCACTTCTTCAGAACCTTCGTCCAATGTGGACACTTCGACATCCAATTCCACTGGACTACTTGGCGACCAAGAGAGACCCTTGACACCATTAACATCGACCACGAAGCAGTTATGGTCCCAGTTGATAACAAAGAGCCTATCCTCAGGATCCCTGTTGAATATGAAAGATTCCCTTTCGCTCCCCATTCCCCTCAGTATCACCCCTGAAATCCCACACACCATGTCATCCCCGCTAGCACTACTAGCGAGAGTAGCAGCAATGAAACAGCCATTACCCCCGCAGAAACGGAAAACATTCCACTTCATGTCACCAACCCCGACCCCCTTACTCCCATCAAAGAAACAGAAGACAATAACCAGTCCGAGCAGTACACTGATACCAGACTCCTCCCCTCAGACCACCTTGTCCACATTGCTCAAGAAGAAACGTGAGCAATGTATCAAAGATATGGTCCAACTTAGCGACAAGTGGACCCTCCTTAACAATCAATTCAAGAATACTTCAGTTGCCAGAATGTTCAGAAAGAAAGACAGCAATACCACCCTCTACCTTTACCATTTCCACCGACGACTCTATGACATGGTAACAAAAGAAATCCTCTTAGCTATTGTAAAAGAAAGAAACCTTCAAAAGAGGACCATTCTCCCCTTCAGCACCTTATCCCCTCATTATCAAACCCTGAAGGATCAAACATTCCTTGAAGGACTTCAAACCTTCCTTACAAGTCGTAAAAGAACTATGAGGAGCAAGTCGCTATCACCCATATTTATACCCGGTCCAGGTCCTTCAGGAGGAACAGGAGAATCTGCCATCATTATCCCAGAACCACCGTCATCAGCCCCAGTTACCGCATTACCACCTCTTGTTGAACCAATACCAGTCATCCGACAATTCATCCACCTGTTGTCATCTCTACCTAAGGAAGTTATACTGTTACCACTGGTTGTACCAAGAGTACCATCACCACCTCTCCTGGACCCATCACCATTCGTTCCAATGATCACTCATCCCAATCCATTGCCTATGGAACCACCCCAAGTCACATCCCCACCACTTCCCCTAGTTCCCTGGGGATCACATCGACAAGAGTACTCATCAATGGAACAATACGAACTGCCGGTTCCAATGGATGAAATACCTGACCCAATCAACGTACCTCTACCCCCATCCTTACCAACATCAGTACCAGTCACCCAACAAACAGAAAGCATACCGTTACCACCAGCCAAGTGGACCACACCCTCCTTGCTTGACCTCATTCCCCTTCCATGGGATATTCTCCCTTTCCCAAAAGGTTACTCCACGGACATCACCACCAGACACATCACCCCAGTCACACTGTTACAATCCACCCAGTTTTTTGTTTTACTCCCTACCCCAAGCAACCTCAGGACCTGTCGTACCTCCCGCACCAACCACACAGATCCCTCAGAATATATCCCAACCAATAGCACCACCATCGATACCTCCCAGAGCACGCACACCCATGCTACCCACCACCTTCAGCCAAGTGATACCAGTGATCCCGATCACGTGGCCTACTCACACGCGCCACCATTCCTCCATGGAATACTTCACAGAGCCCGCACCAGTGATCACAGATCCCGCTACAGATAGCGATGGAGATAGTCCTATGAGGGACCGCAGTCCTAGCCCACCACACATGCCATACCAGCCCAGACCATCTGGCTCTAACGTCTATGAGTTAGAAGCCAACGAGCAGCCTTCACCGCCATGGAAAGCATGGCTTAGTCAGCCATCCCCACCTACCAGTATAACCTGGCCCGTCTCCCCAAGCAGCGAGACCTCAGCACCTAAACGCCAACGTCATGATGATGGGACATACACCCCCATTACGTCATCAGCCACATCTCCGATATCCCTGACCAGCCCTAGCGCCCAAGCCACTCCTGATTACCAAAGCCTACCAAGTCCCCAGTCTGTGGGATCCAATCAAGATCCAAATACGGAGTCACCTCCTATGCTGCTAGAGTAAGCAGACTCCCATCAAAGCGGATTACCAAAAGCAGATACTATGTGATCCAATACTCGTTCGCTCACGCGCCCTTCGTATCGTCATCTCCCGGCCCCCGAATTGGAGCATCTCATCGCATCTACTGTATCTCTGTCCTGACTCATTTCCAGACTCGATATGACTCGTACTTACTGCGCACTGCGCATCTCTCTGACTCATACTTACTTGACTTATTCCAAGTGATCCCTGTATTAGTTTTGACTCATACTTAGCTATAGTAAGCGTAGCATAGCCTCAGACTCCTCATGTATATAAACCAGCTAGTAGTTACAAGTCAAAGCTCTAAGCTTGACTTGGTTTCCAATCCAAACGTCTTGAAAGTCTTCACTCTACCATTCGACTTCCCCTTCCCCTTCATAAAATCCTCTCAGGTCTTTGACGTTGTCAAAGACACTCTAGTCATCGTTACTCGTCACCACCACTTCGTGCAAGTTGCACCTTAAAGGTCCTTGGGCCTTAACACACACCCCCACCAGAATTCCCTCCCATTGTTTCGATGACACTTAGTCAAACCAAACCTCTATTACCCAAACACCCGGATTCAAGGACATTATCAAGAGACAAACCTACCCCACCGGAATGGCAAGAATTCCAACCATCACCAATCATGGGGAAACGAAAGGAACTCTCACCTGAGACGCAACCTTCACCCCCAGTAGCATCATCATCATGACTACCACAAATCCCACCCATTCAAACCACCCCTTTATTCGAAAAACATGAAGAGTTCGTTCGTGAAAAGGGACCATCCTGGAAAGAATCGCAACCTTCTCCCAGTACAGGAAAGCAACAAAAGTCACCACAACATGTCACAATGCCGCTCAAACATGAGCGAAGTGAGCCAGAAACACAACAATCAATGAGCCCTACAGAACAACCCACCCCTCCTGACTCCCCTGGACTTGTTCCTACTCCCCCTTACTCCCCAAAGATCACTGCTGCCTCTCGACCCATGATAATGATGAGTCCAGGAAGATCAACTGACCAAAATTCCCCTGTAACCCCAGCTCTGTCAACACCCTCTAGTTTTGGACTTGCTGATCTTTATAGGACCCCAGTTCAAACAATCATTGAGGTTGAAGATGAATTCATGGAGGAAGGAGAAACATCAGATCCTAATTCCCCAATGGAGGAAGGACAAATTACAGACACAAGACAATCCACTCCAGATAGCATGGACATTGGGATACCTCATGTCCCCTCTGATTGGTTGCACCCCTCTTCACCATAGGTCGTGTGGTAACAACCACTCTAGGAAGGGCGTCATGTTATGATCCTGGGCCTATTTTTCATTTTTTCCACCTTTCCTGCCTGCTCATTTTGCACTCTTGGTCACTCATTCCTTACTCGTTCCCTCACGCGCCGCTCAGACCGCCACCCAATCACCTGACAAGTCACCTGATGGATCATCTGACCATTCCGCAGTCAGATATCACATGCCATCACTCCGCAGTCCGCAGCACTCCACAGCATCACCATTTAACCCTTTATGGATTGCCAGCTCATGATGCGCTATTCTTAGACTGCCAACTCATGATGGAGCTATACTTAGAATTGCCAGCTCATGATGAACCTTACTATACGTGACTCCATTATTCTGTGACTCCTGTGACCTGTTACTTCCCACTTGTATATAAGCGCTTGTACTTTTAGCAGTTAGGCCCTAAGCCAAACTTGGTTTTCAATCCAAGACTTGTAGCTTCCACCCAGGACTCTCAGAGTCAAACAGCCCGAACCCTCAGTCACTTCAAACTCCCCTTTGAAGCTCTCCCCTCTCTACTTCTATCAGAACACTCAGGAGTCGCCCTTATCATCAGGGACTTACTTGTTATACTGTGTAGCCAACCGGTACCATGCTACTCACATGATCATTGCCTTAGGAGGACAACCTACTAAGCAATCCCAGTCGTCGCCAAACCAACCCATGCACGTTGCGTCTTTAAGGCCCTTGGACCTTAACATTGTTGCTGTACGAATACTATTGGTTGTGCAGGTACGATTTGTACTTCTGCTTGTTCTGGTAAGACTACTGCTTGTAGTTCTGGTTCTGGTTCTGCTAAAGGAGGGGGAGGAGGTACGTCAAAACCTGCTTCTACTGCTTCTTGTATTAAGTGCAGATATGCTGGTTCTTGTGGAGTGAGAGGGTTTTCTGGCTCTCTATCTTCTAAATCTAAGACGTGTTGAAATTGTGCAGCTAATACGTCTGTAGTTTGTTCTGTTTGTGGTTCCTAGTATTCGTCTTCTTGATCTTCTTGATCTTCTTGATTGTACTCTGGGTTTGGTGCGGATTGAAATGGAGAGAGTTCTACTGACTCTAATGTTTCTGCGTGTGCTCTGGGTACAGTGAGGGTTGATGGCCCTGCTACTGGTGGTAATTCTTCTGGAACATGTTCTGGGTGTTCTGGATCTGTGATTCTCCAATAACCTGTGTTATGGGAATAAGGATCTATGTGACCTCTGTGGGATATGTATGAATCTCCTTTGTTGTCAAATCTTGTAACATAATACCAATGGTTTTCGATAAACTCTACTGGTAAATTGGTATTTCTTTCTTCATTCCAAATATAATAACCTGGATACTCTGAAAAGTTAAGCCACTGGATTTGACCTAAGAGATGTTCTGGTAGATCTGGTTGTGATCTAAGTTTGATTTCTACGAATTGATATTGGAGTTCTGGGTCAGGTAACGGTTGTAGTAATTCAGCTGTACTGACAATGTGTAAAGGTCTTCAGCTGCTGAAGGCCTTTAGTGTAGATCAGTTGCTTTTGATCTAAATGAAGCTTCAGTGCGTCGAGCTTTAATATATGATGTTTGATAGGTATGCGCGCTTTTGATAAGATCCGACTTGATAAGATGTATCACCTTGATACTCTTGATAAGATGTATGACCAATTATGTTAGGTCTGATAAGATGTTCTGTATATGGAAGGTGTCCTGCTACTTTAGGAACGTCTTCTTGTTCTGCTTCACTATAGGGGAAGTTGCCATCGTTTGTGGTAACTAGACTAGTTAAAGACTTGGTCTAATGTTACACATGGACTCTGCGTATTGTAAATACTCGCCTTGAGTACTTACAGGTAAGCGTTTAGAGTCTACCTTTAAAGATAAAGGTCGCACAGTTACTTTAGTGCGAAGCTAAGTTAAGACTAACTTAGATAGTATTGCAGACTCTAGGTGCTTGACTTAGAGTGCAAGTGAATTGCTTAGAGGGATAGGAACAGGAGTGAACGCTCTAAGGAGCTTTAAGGTCCTGGGATTACTGCAGAGACCAAGTCTGGAGAGTTGGGGCTCTTCAGGAGGTCTTATATACATGAGCTACCTAGTCATCTATCTAACGAGTCAAGGAATGCGTAGCAAGCCTTGGTAATGGATGAGTAAGTAGTTACTAAGGTAAACTATCATATGCAAAAGAGATTACGGTCCGCAGTAGAGAACTGCTTCACGCGTTAGAGATATACCGAGAGGTATGACTCTGAATGAGTCAAAGTGACTTGTACAGTATGGCTGATGTAATGCGTGGGAGTAGTGGTCGGAATAGGAAGGTACTGTGGCTGTAAGGTAATTAGTATGCATTAAGTGATAACTGCTATATATCTAGATAATGGGTAAGTCTGAGAGTGCGGGAAAGCGGTAAAGCGGACCGGGTGTCGTACTAATAAGGAAGGAGAGCTGATATAAGCAAATGCGCGTTGTTAAGTGGTACTTAACTGTGTAAATGCTTGATAAATCAAAGGAGCTGTAACACAACTACCTGTGTGGTATCATCTCTCTGCCAAACAGAAATCCCTAAACAACACCAGCGTGAAATGCCTCCTACAAAAGCACAACATTGCAAAAGTGGCGGACCTAATCAGAACATCAGCACACCTCCGCCACCCGGCACAATTCCCAACCCACCAAAAAAACAAAAACTGTGCCTGCCAAGAATATGCAGCTGACAGGACCCTAGGATGCAAGAACCCACACAAGTGCACCAAAGAGGCCCTTGCCAGGGTGCACCTGATTCCCCCAAAACACAACCCAACGAAACAGGAGCCACCGGATGGTATGTCCCTTACAAGGACACAGAAACTGATAAACAAGAGAGCTAGACAAGAAAATGGTGAAATAACCTTCAACCCCTCAATCACATGCAAAGAAAACTTAGCGGAATGCTTCAGGGTCTTCTCACACCTGAACGGAAACCCCACCCAAATGGCACAACAGTACAAACACTGTGGCCCAATCCCACAATGCATGGAGATCACAGTCTACATGGATGGCACCTGCATGAACAACAGAAAAAGAAATGCACAATGTGGAAGCGGAGTCTGGTTCAGCCAGGACGACCCAAGAAACAAAGCCATACACATTCCCAGAGACACCCAGTCAAATCAAGTTGGCGAAGTAGCTGCAGTTATTGCCACATTAGAAACAGTACCCCCCTACCAACCAGTTAAAATAATAACAGACTCCAAATATGTGATCGAAGGGCTAACCACCCACCTAGAATCATGGGAAAACGACAGATAGATTGGCATAAAGAATGCAAAGTTATTCAGGAAGGCAGCCCACCTGATGAGGTACAGATCAGCAAGAACAACTCTGCAATGGGTGAAAGGGCACAACAGAGTCCAAGGCAACGAAGGTAGCAACACACTGGCAAAACAAGGAGCGAACAAGCAGACCCCTGACCCTCTGAACCTAGAGATCCCCAAGGATTTTGACATCCAGGGAGCAAAGCTCCCCACACTAACACAAGCAACTGTGTACAAAGGCATCCTAGAAAGGAAGCACACCAAGCCACAAAAGACCTCTGAAAAGAACCTGCAACTCATCCATATGGCCATAAAAAGAACAACAAAGGAAGTGGAAACCAATGCCACAATCTGGCAAAGCACACAATGAAACACAATCAGGCTGATCATCCAGCAATTCTTCTACAAAACAATACATGGGACTCACATGATCAGAAAATACTGGCGACATATCAATGGATATGAAGAGAGAGAGACCTGTGCAACCTGCAACAAGACAGAGTCAATGAGCCACATTTTGATGCAGTGCAAAGAAAAGCACACACAACTTATATGGGAACTAGCGAAAACCCTATGGCCCCACCAAAACATACCCTGGCCCGAAGTCAACATGGGAATGATCTTAGGATGTGGATGTATCAACCTACACCCAGGAAGGCTAAGAAGAAACAATCAGTGACAAAACAAAAAGATAACCCACTGAGGGCCAACCAGGCTCTCCCAAATCATCCTATCCAAATTGGCGTACCTGATCTGGGTACTAAGATGCAAAAAGGTCATACAAGAGAAAGTGCTCTCTGAAAGAGAGATAAGAGCAAGATGGTACTGCACGATCAACGAAAGGCTTACCATCAATAAGGTCACTGCAACGAAAATTAAATGAAACCACAAATTCACAAGAACAGTGATAGCAACCTGGGAACCAGCATTGAAAAAAGAAAAGGAAATCCCAGTAAACTGGATACAGTGTGATGAGGTTTTAGTGGGTAGGACTGTATGATGGGCCCACCTGTTAGGAGGGTCACTTCATGCTTTGAGCCCCACACTACCCCTAACCCAGGGGTGTGTGTAAATGCATTTTTTCCTCACAACCAGACCTTGGTCCAGCTAAAGCATGATAGGTGGGGCTGGTTTATCCTCCTACCACCTATCACTTATTGTTGAAACAATGTCTATTGAGTGTAAATGAAATAGACATTACAAAACAATAAAACGCTCTCAAAAAAAAAAAAAAAAAAAAGAAAGGCTGTGCCTTTTCCTGACATTTTCTGGAAGTACAACACCCCCCTGTTTCAGAACACCCTGGCTGACTTCATTGCTGATGTCAATAATCCTGGGCTTAGGGTGCATGCCTTGCACACATGTGCAGGAAACACCCTCCTTCCTTTCTGCATGGTCCACATCTACCACAATATGAAATTCATAGCTATTAATGACGCCCAAAAATGGGAGATAGTAGATGCTGTCTATGTTTGGCCAGAACAAAAGGACAAACAAGGGCAGATCATCCCAGTGCAATTTGACACAGTACTTGTTCAGGGCAGTGAACAAAGTGAGTCTTTACTTTATTTATACTGAGGTTCGGACCCAAGTAACCCATTCTCAGGATATCAGATTGGGCAGGTTCGTGTGGTCTTTGAGTTACCAAACAGCATCATTCTGGAGGTGTTCAACTTGGACACGCTTGGCCACCCCCCAAAGCACCTTGCATACATCGAATGGTTCACTCCAATCCCAGCAACACCAGACCCCAAACACAGCATGTATAAGGTATCTAGACTTATAGAGAATGGTCACAGATCTGCTAGCATCATTAGGGCCAAGACCATCATTTGTAGCATCCATTTGATCCCACAATTTGGACCAGTTATGCCCTGGGAATGGAATAGTTTTACAGTACTCAACCTCTGCAATACCTTCTATATCAATGCTTTTTCCGATGTAGATAGCTACTTGACTTTTGCATAGGTTATTATACAGTATTTTATCTTGCATGCAACCTTGACAACAGTGGGAGTTGGTGGCATTGACAGCTTGTGATCAATAGTGATGGGTATGCCATGCTTAACAAAATCTTATCGTCCTTATTCTGACTACTGCTAAACTACTACAGTGCTATCTCTTGCTAGAGCAGGAGGGGTTTCCTGATGGATAAGGTCACGTTTATGCCATCTCGATCTCTTTGAGCATATGCAAGTTGTGAGTGAAGCATAAGAAGGATACATGGGAGTGAAGACGCCATCGGGCCATATTTTATTTTATTCAAAATTTTGTGTTCACTACAGGTGCTGAGCGGGAATTGGACAACTTCCGATATTCTTAAACATACTTCATAGTAAGAACTAGGGAACCCAATCCCAGGGGGACCCAATGGCTTAACAGTGAGATCTCCAATGCAGGGAGCTTGAGGTCGCCTGTCCAAATCTCTCCATGGTACCCGCCACAGCCCACAGGGTACTGAATATGGCCTATTCTATTACCCCTGACGCTGAGTACCTTGCCACAACGTGCACAGTATGGTGATAATAGCCGTACAATAGGAAATTATGTTTCTACCAATGCTACTTAGCATGGACTCCAACGCCTGTGGTTGTGATCTGTGGGGTTGCCTGGGGTACCTCGTCAGTACTGTGCGAGCATCCCTGCAAAACCTACATGGCCATATCGGGATGCCAAATGCAGCGCAGTCGACCCGTCCTTGTTCTGGGCTGACACATCGGCGCCGCGCTCTACGAGCATCCTTGCGAGATCTACATGGCCATTGCGGGATGCCAAATGCAATGCAGTCCACCCGTCCTTCTTCTGGGCTGACACATCGGCGCTGCGTTCTACAAGTATCCGTGCGAGATCTACATGGCCATATCGGGATGCCAAATGCAGCGCAGTCCACCCGTCCTTTTCCTGGGCTGATACGTTGGTGCCGCACTCTACGAGCATCCGTGCGAGATCTACACGGCCATATCTGGATGCCAAATGCAACGCAGTCCACCCGTCCTTTTCCTGGGCTGACACGTCGGCACCGCGTTCTACGAGCATCCGTGCAAGATGTACATGGCCATCTTGGGACGCCAAATGCAGTGCAGTCGACCCATCCTTGTTCTGGGCTGACACATCGGCGCCGCGCTCTACAAGCATCCGTGCGGGATCTACATGGCCAGTAAGGGATGCCAAATGCAGTGCAGTCCACCCGTCCTTCTTCTGGGCTGACACATCAGCGCCGCGCTCTACAAGCATCCGTGCGAGATCTACATGGCCATACCGGGATGCCAAATGCAGCGCAGTCCACCTGTCCTTTTCCTGGGCTGACACGTCGGCGCCGTGCCCTACGAGCATCTGTGCGAGATCTACATGGCCACCTTGGGACGCCAAATGCAGCGCAGTCGACCAGTCCTTGTTCTTGGCTGACACGTCGGCGCCACACTCTACGAGCATCCGTGCAAGATCTACATGGCCATTGCGGGATGCCAAATGCAGCGCGGTCAACCCGTCCTTGTTCTGGGCTGACACGTCGGAGCCGCGCTCTACGAGCATCCGTGCAAGATCTACATGGCCATTGCGGGATGCCAAATGCAGCGCGGTCAACCCGTCCTTGTTCTGGGCTGACACGTCGGAGCCGCGCTCTACGAGCATCCGTGCGAGGTCTACATGGCCATTGCGGGATGCCAAATGCAGCGCAGTCCACCCGTCCTTGTCTTGGGCTGACACGTCGGCACCGTGCTCTACAAGCATCCGTGCGAGATCTACATGGCCAGTAAGGGATGCCAAATGTAGCGCAGTCCACCCGTCTTTCTTCTGGGCTGACACGTCGGCGCCGCGTTCTACGAGCATCCGTGCAAGATCTACATGGCCATATCGGGATGCCAAATGCAGCACAGTCCACCCGTCCTTCTTCTGGGCTGACACGTTAGCGCCACGCTCTACGAGCATCCTTGCGAGATCTACATGGCCATATGCCAATGCCAAATGCAGCGCAGTCGACCCATCCTTCTCCTGGGCTGACACGTCGGCGCCGCGCTCTACGAGTATCCTTGCGGGATCTACATGGCCATATTGGGATGCCAAATGCAGCGCAGTCGACCCGTCCTTCTTCTGGGCTGATACGTCGGCGCCGCGCTCCATGAGCATCCATGCAAGATCTACATGGCCATTGCAGGATGCGAAATGCAGCGCAGTCGACCAGTCCTTGTTTTGGGCTGACACGTCGGTGCCGCGTTCTACGAGCATCCGTGCAAGATCTATATGGCCATATCGGGATGCCAAATGCAGCGCAGTTGACATGTCCTTCTTCGGGGCTGACACGTCAGCGCCGCGCTCTACGAGCATCCTTGCGAGATCTACATGGCCATATCGGGATGCCAAATGCAGCGCAGTCGACCCGTCCTTCTCCTGGGCTGACACGTCGGCGCCGCGCTCTACGAGCATCCTTGCGAGATCTACATGGCCATTCGCCAATGCCAAATGTAGCGCAGGCAACCCGTCCTGGGCTGACACATCGGCGCCGCGCTCTACGAGCATCCTTACGAGATCTACATGGCCATTCGCCAATGCCAAATGCAGCGCAGTCGACCCGTCCTTCTCCTGGGCTGACACATCGGCGCCGCGCTTTACGAGCATCCTTGCGAGATCTACATGGCCATTCCCCACTGCCAAATGCAGAGCAGTCGACCCGTTCTCCCTCTGGGCTGACACGTCGGCGCCGCGCTCTACGAGCACCCGTGTGAGATCTATATGGCCATTAAGGGATGCCAGATGTAAAGGTGTTGATGCCTCATCGAATCTCCGAGAATTTACACCCTCTGGGTGCTCAATGGACAAGATCTTCGCAATGTCGTGTAGACCGCAAAACGCGGCATAATGTAAGGGGGTACCACGGGGTGGAGACGGCCTTTCAGCCCGTTTCCCTCGTTTCCAGTGGGGTACTGTCGGGTCATGTATCCAGAGCCAGATAGAAAGATGTGGTTTCGTCCGGTCAAAGAGCTGCTTCATCCCTTCCACTGTATCTTGCGATACTCCGCCTAAATGGGCATGCTCCGACCAATACTGCGCTGCGTATTCAGCGAGAGGAAATTCCGCCAGACTCTGGCTGGTAATAGATTTGCCCAGGTGCAATAGCATACCCAGACATGCTTGGGCGACCAAGCTATGAGCAGGTGACATGGAAATATGGTAACGGCGAATAATATTGTCGTGTTTTTCGGCGAAGTGGCTAGACATTAAGAATTCTTTCACGGTGAAGTGAGAGAATTGTACGACTCTGGAAGTCCCAAGCCACGTTTCGACGTTGACAACGGAAAGTAATGTGGAGCAGGCGGATAGTATTGCTTCGACCGGATTTCCCAGGCGCCAGTTCTTGTGAAATTTCGGAATTGCCCCCAACTTGAAATCGAATGCCAGAATTTCTGCCAGTTCCTCGACTCGGAGCGGGCGGGATGCCACTGTGACACAGATGAGGAGTCGTTGGGCAGATTCCCACTTTGGTTCTTGAATCTCTCTCAGCGTACGCCCATATGTCTCATCAAGCGTCGCCGGCAATCCGTTCAGAATATCCTGGATTTTCCCAGGGAAGCAGTTGGCGAGGTATGCGAGCTGGCAATCTACCCATCTGAACCTATTGGATGTACGGGTGAGACAGACAAAAGAGATGAGATGTAAATGCCTTACATCCCATCCGCTTTTTTTGTCAGTACATCAACCACAAGCCGCTTCTGCTCCGGATTCCAATTTTGCATGTTTTTATTTGTGTCAACGATAGACTCGATATACTTTATGATGTCTTTTTTTTGTCCGTTTTCGTCGTGTAAGGAAACGGAATGGGAAGCTAGGGTCTCGAGAATAGTCTTGATGTCGACCTCGGGTCGGCTCGTGACGCATATACGCACGTTTGGGAGTCGTGCCTCGACGAGGTCCTCCAAAAATGATAACAGCACCTCGCGGGGGGACGACAGAGAAGATGTGCTTGGACATTCATCCAAGGCATCTATGATCAGATAAACAGGTCGTGGTTCTGGGCGCTTCAATATGTTCATGAAACACTGGACAAGTTTGTCGTCGCCGGGACTTTGTGCACCATTGCGGTGTGTCGAATAGAAAGTGGACACGATATCGTAGTAAGAGTCGGACTGGTCGCACAGCTGGAATAAGACCGATGAGAGTAGCCCAGTGAGATCCTTCTTTCTATCCTCCCTGAAATCGTAGAAAAATATTGCAAGTGATGCGAGCCCAGATTCCTGCATTGTCTTGATCTCCTCGATAACCGTGGAACTAACCAAAACTGTAAGTCCCCAAGAGAAAAGTATCGAAAGTTGACCGTACCAAAGGACGCTCTTCCCAGCGCCCGCTACGAACAGGGGAGGGCATCAGTCTCTGCGAACGTGTATGCGCTGGGCGACAACTGACGTTTCCCATTGATCCATAAGAGGGAACTTGGTCCCGAATTCTTCCATTCTGAGAGTGTGTTGCCCTTAACGAACCAAGCACCAGTCTCGCTGTGCCGTGACTTGCGCGCGATGTTGAGGTTTTTCCAAGGATCGGGTGGAGAGAGCCACTTTTGAATATTAGACAATAACTCGTCACCTGCCAGGTTATCTCAGCCTTTCAAGCAGCAATGCTAACGTCGGGAGATAACTGACGTTTCGACTTGTTCACGTCACTTGTCATTCGGTCTAGCACCCAGTCAGACACGGAACTCGCTTGTTATCGCCGACAACTCGAAACGTACCGATGGACGCTTTGTTGTCTTGGAGTAGAAACGTATTCAATACACGGCGAATTACAAGCCGAGGGCGTTCACTCACCCTCGACAGTCTTGAGTATCTGAACTCCGACAGCCAGATCCTCTTCTTGTAGGAGTCGGCCGAGCCTCAGACGTGCTTTGTTGATATCCTTGACCCCGAAAAAATTATTTACCCATTTGACTGCGTCGCGCTGAGTAAAGTAACATATTGGCGAGGGAGGACTCACGCGAACGTCGCTTCTCAAGCTTTCGCGTCACCAGAGCAAGCGTGGAAATTAGCCCCACCATCAACTTGACCACTGTCTTTTCAAACGCAGGCGTAGAGTGAGGTATTTCAACATATGTGCTGAGGCGAGTGATGAAATTTTCAATCGACTCGAGCATCTCGGCGAGTGCGTCGAAGCTCGTGATTACGCCATTGGCCGCCTGATTGCCCTGGACGTGAGAAAGATGTCTACGTATGAACTTAGGAATGGTACTCACGCTTAGTATGATACTGAGAGTAGAGTGTATCGCTGTTGCATGTGGGAGTAATTTCTGTAAAAAATACTCAGAAATGCAAGACAGGCCTTCAGGACCTTTTGGCGTACTAGGCCGGCGTCGTCGGCGACGGATGCGACGGTAGAAATCGGGGTTAAAATTGAAACAGTAGCCCTGATAGACCTGATGATTCTATCACGCTGTTGAAAATCATTGAAGGCCTGCGTTTTGACTTGTAACAAGGTAGTAATGTCATCGATATTGTGGCAAAGCTGTAGTTCTTGGATAGAAATTGAGTCTTTCCGGTCGGCCAATCTGACGCCGGCCTGTTTCTCGTACTCCTGCAGGGCAGACTCTAGAAGCGCTTGGAAACGATCTGATGCTGGCTGATGAGTCATTTCACGAATAGGAAAAGGATGGGGTGTGTGGGAGAAGGATTGGTTGTCGATGACGGTACACTGGCGAGACTGCGGGGCGTGGTGGGTGGAGGGTTGACAAGCGAAGGTCAGGGAACTGCCCCAACGATGTATCCCATAATCGCACGCAGACACGAGGTGATTGAGTTTGATTGATCGGTTGATCGACTGAAGCAGATGGGCGCAAATCGGGGTCGAGCGCCGAAGAGTTTTTAGTCCAGCATGTAGAAAGCCCGGAAGGGTGGGGATGTCGGTCGTCCCCCCGGGGGAAAGAAAATGACGATAATCAGTGCGGTAGTGAGAGGTCGCGGGAAGGAGAGTGTTTTTCTGACTGGTTAATTGCTTTCAAAGTTTGCCTGATATTGAACGGGCCCGAAGAGAAAGGAAATATTATTTCGATTAGGATGAAAAGTGAATGGCCTTAGAGGTCTGCTGTATACTGTATAAACAAACAGGATGTAGCAATGATTGAAAAGTACGAAGTACAGTAAGTCACCAGTACTGTAACATAGGTCAGGTTGACCTTGTTTTTTTTGGGTTTGTTGTCCCAGGCATACGACCACAAGACATATTAACAGAACTAAATAATCGAAACTAAGGAGGACGGTCAATAAGTACATAAAAGGAAGAAGAGTAGGTAAAAATTAGTAGAGGGGCACGAAGAAAGGGGCTCCCGACGATAGGAAGGTAGAAGGCCAGCCTCCTGCTGCCGAGTCGGAAGTCAAGGTCCTCACGGGGGGTCTGGGTGTCTGGGTGCCCGGGCAAAGGGAGGAGGCCAGAGCCACATGTAGGAATTTACAGAGTTTAATGCCTCCCGGTTCCGTACCGGAGATATATGGGAGGGTGTGATGTCGAAGATACGGGGTGACTTGTGTTTGATGACAGGCTAACTCATTGCAAGGGATCGGGCGCCGAGCGGAGCCATCATCTGAAACTGAAATTATGTTTGGTTATGTTTGATCGTGATTTGTTCCGATTGTTGCGAAATGTGTGTGTTTTGTTTGCTGGAGAGTTGAGTTTGAAATTAGAGTGTTTCTGTTTGACAACGTTTGGTCCGTAGTTGGGCCTTCGACTCGAGTGAAGCCTTGGGCCACGATGCGTACTTCTGTACACTGCCATTTAGTCCACATTTGCGACAAAGTACCCACTTACTACCGATAACCTTTCAGCCTTCCGGGTGCGGGACCACATCGTAAACCCCCATCTGCTGGAAGTTCCGGATTTCGTCCAACACTCGGAGACAGCCGGTGCGGTGACTGAAGGTGCCAGCCTACTGGGCTTGCACTGGCGGCTCATCTCCACTGACGCAGTCCATACGCATCTCCGACAATGTACACTTACGATTCGTGCGAGCATGCAAAGACCACCCACAAGCCAATTCGGAAGGAGCGCGTTGCACCACAGGCGGACAAATTTGGTGCGGAAATCCACTCATCAGATGTGCGCCCCTCTCCTTTCGAGGAACGCAGATATTATCGTCACATTCACACAAACCACACGCACTACACGCGCATCACCCTCCTCCGCATCAAAGATGAGGCTCTCGACGCCTACGAGGCATTTTCTGCCTCGGCCGAGAAACTAAGACGGGGCGGATCAAGCGTTTCCGTTCCTATCGTAGGGGTGAGTCCACCAGGACAGAATTTGACACATTCCTCGAAGGACAGGGTATGGGGCGTCGCCTCACTGCACACGACATGCCACAGGCGGAATCACAGTGGGATCACCCGACCGCCGTCTCCTTGAGCGTGTCCCCGCCATCCTCCACCACAGCCGCCTCCCCAAACACTCTGGAGCGGGGTCATCCACTTTTCCTTGTGGGCCTGTGGCTTAAGAACTGGTCCTCCACCCGAATCCTAGGTGACATCGCCCATATCAACGCATCTACCGCAAGGAGCCTAACCTTGCAGGACTGTCTGAGTCGGGCCAGCACGTTTAAGTGCACAGTAGCACTGGGACCAAGTTCGACACGAGGAATCGATGGTCGATAGGTTGGCTTCGACAGCGCGAGCACACATGCTTACCGCATTTACTGGCCTGGAAAGAACTCGGTCTCAGTCGAGCGCAACATCAAATTCACGCCGGCGGTCTTGCAAATCACCTTCCTCTTCCCAGCTAAGGGGGAGCAGGATATCTCCAGCGCCCCGGCCAACCAGCTACAATTCAGCCAGAAAGAGGAAGAATTACTCAACGCCGTCACCGACACAACCAAAGTCGACTCTGTCTCTCGCACTTCCGCGCCCACTCAGTCCAAGACCCCGACTCCGACAGCATCACGCCCAACAACACGCTCTGTGTCACGAACAGCCTATTCGTCCAGCACCGGTGGTGGGATGACTACACGTGTTAACATGTGCGCGGATGCACAAGGCTCTCCCAACGGCATCAAACTTCAGGAGAAGTCATGGGGAGTCGACTTTTTACTTCAGCTCTGATAATAACCATGCTGATTTCGCTCTCCGTGTTGATCTCGATCAAGATATGATATATGACAGTTGATGTACAGGAAGCCGGGA
>Ga0307510_10000788_pt1 | contig 32844 bp, 32 predicted proteins | sample 12_EM_MG_FD_207224 | JGI IMG/M metagenome (GOLD analysis project Ga0307510, IMG submission 207224) | Populus trichocarpa ectomycorrhiza microbial communities from riparian zone in the Pacific Northwest, United States - 12_EM | ecosystem: Host-associated > Plants > Roots > Unclassified | place... | reverse complement strand
CCGGCCTCAGCGCGTCAAATAGGGCTGATGGTAAATCTCCCACTATTTGACACTTAGTTACGGTAGTTAGTACATTAAAGAAGATTAACTACTGTGAATAAAGCGCTTTCCAAAAAAAAAAAAAAAAATTTGGCACGCTTTCGAAACAACCGACACAATTCCCACCTTCCGAGCTGCTTACACAATGGCCAACATTGCAAAACTTTTACGGCCAAGCCCACCCACAGACTGCGCATCTGCTTGCGCTTACTAGTTCTCATCCACTTATCTTGGATAACTTAAGGGCCGGCAATGTCGATGACATGGCCTTTGAATAAGGGCTCAACTCTGTCCCTATTTCTACGAGAGATATTCGTTCAATACCTATGAGAAGGACGCGTCCACATCAAGGAGGGTCGCCCATCGCCCGAGGGCTTTAGGCTTTAGGTCTTGTTGCCAAGCGTCGTCAACCCGACATGAGGGGATCTTAGTTCAAGTCTCGTTTCTAGAACTAAAATCGGCAGACCATAACGACAAAGAAAGGTGGCGACGAGGAGGACGATGGCTAACGATCGTCTGGTGGTAACTATAGGGGCAAATATACGGAACACCATGACAAGTCACTGATGGAATGCCACTGAGATATCATTCCAAGAGAGACCCGTCAGGCCTCATACAGTCATTTTGCCGGTGCATGTTAACGCAAGAGTAGATATGGCAAAAAGCGTAACAGGATGTTGTAAAACGATCATCCTGTAGGCACAACCAACACTGCCATCGTTCTGTACAGTTGGTCCTCACGACAGAACGACCCTGTGGCGACAATAGAGGTCGATGACACCACCTAGCGGGTAGCGGGGGTCGGAGGTGAGCCAGCTTCGAAATGAGATGATGGGCGTCGTATTCACCAACTCTTCCTTTACTCACACCAGGGTATTGATCTAGACCTAAACCGGGATCACTCGCGGAGCAACGGACGAAGGGGCAACAGTTGGAGGTGAAGATAAGTAAGGCTCCCTATGCATGACGGATCAGTTAGATTTTGTCGGGGCAAAGCTATCGATAGAGGAAGCACGGTCGGGATCGGTGATGGTAATGAACCAAGGTCGACAGATGGGAAGATTGTTCTAGTTCCCTGACTCATTGTTGAGCATGGCTATCGCTGGAGGTAGAACCAAGGATTGGGAGGGATGTTCTTGAGATGTCCGAGATGTCAGTGTTTCCTGACGTCGCATCGTTGGTGATAACGTCTGGTGGAGCAGTCAGAGGGGACGTGGTTGATGCGGCGGGGTGAGGCGAAGCTTTGAGTGAATCATTAAGTGGGGTGGGAGGCGGAACGATAGGGGAAGTGATAGCAGGACGACGCCCGGCAGAGTCTGGGCAATGACTGGGGACATTTCACGATGGATAAGACGATGGCCAACCCAGGACATTAATTGTATTGAGGTAATCGGTGAAATTGAGGAAGGTGGAGGATCGAGTTGAGGTGACATTATGTAAGGGTGGCTCCTTGGGGTCTTCGGGAGTCGTTGCTGCGTGCTTCGTGGAGGAAACTGTAGGCGCCGCAGCGGGGGGATACACCCGCGCGAATGGTCCGAATAGATCCTCTTGGCCACTCCCGCTGTCCTCTCCGCTGTCGCCAGTCATCCTGCCGTGGTCACCGCTTCTGAATCCACTCCCATTCCCATCATCGGAATTATCTGTGCCTTCAACGTGTGCATTGGGACACTGGCCGAGTTCCCTTAACCAAGCACACGGGAGGTCCTCAATCCGATCCTTCGCAATTTGGCTGGCATTGAGCGGAATACGCTCCGTGATCCCATGCGACAGTTCTAGATTTTGTCGGGTGGTGTCGTAGGCTGGATTGCCACATTAGGACCAGGATCGCATGTGCCCTGAGGTACTGCTGGTACCAGACAACGATGGCCTGAAGACGAACTCGGTGCGAGTAGGGACAGGGCCCATAGAGGGGCTTGCGGATGTGAAATCCCGTGGACCGGATGCCATGAACATCGGGTCAGATATCTCAGAGTTGGCGAGATAATTCGGATCTGTGAATGATGGTGGTAATCGGGGCATCATCATCACCATCGTCGTCATCGTCATCGTCATCGTCATCATCTGTTACGGGACTGGGGTCGAGGAGAGACGGCTGTTCTCGTAAAACGGCCTGGAAACCGCCCTTGAGCCAACAAAGCTGCGACTCGCCCGGTGAAGTGGGCTGTCCTCCACTGGGTTGCGCATCAGCGACAAGACAGCCCTCGGCGCGGAACTTCCGGAGAAGGCCAAGGACATTGCTACCATCAGGAAGAATGGCGGAGTCGGCGTCGTGGACGAGGATGCGTCGTGCCAGACGCCATTGAGAAAACTTGCGACGTGCGGCCCTGGTGGGCAGTATATTGGCTAGCGTTAGAGTGGAGAACAGGGGGTGTTTGAGGAGAGTGGATGGTACGGAGATGGGGACGGCATTGGGGATGCGGGAGGTGAGATGGGCGGGGAGTGGGCGGATGTCGAGGATAAGAGTATGAGGATCGGGGAGGATCTCTGGTAGACCCACGGGACTGACTGTAGTGAAGAGGGCAGCGTAAGGGGAAGACGCTGGTAAATGATGGGACTGGTCGCTGAATCTGTCGTCAAAGGCTGTAGCGAATAAATCTGTAGGACCATCTTCGTCCTCTGTTGCGGTTGGTTGCTTCTGGTGGGGAAGGGAAAAGAAATCCATTGTGGGGAGAGGGCGAAGGATGAGAGAGACGAGAGAGTGTGTCATTGGCTCGCCATCGCACCAGTCGCCTCACTCGCGATTAGGCGCCATCCGAGATGAACGGACGCGTGCAGTACGCGTGCCCTCCTCACCCCATCCTGCGACACTCCTGCGGCCACAATTTCATCCTCTCCAACGCCCTCCTTTTGTTTCCCATCAAATGTTAGCCTGGTACATCCATCTAGTCGGGCCCTCTTGCCTCCATGACGAGCTTGTCCTCGAATATTCCGAGTCTCGGCACTCGGCGTACATGTAGGCTGCTTGCTCTTGAACCAGACACTTGTTACTCCCCATGCCTTCAGCTTCAGTAGCACTAGTAAATGTGTGTGTTCTGAAACTCGACATCGCCTCTGTGTTTCTTACCAATGTCCTCGAGGTTTTCAGCGCTGCGCTACCTAGGGCTTAAGGCAAAAATGCACCCGCCGAACCCCCCTCTTGCAGCGCTCGTTCATAGTCTCTCTCGCAATGAAGTGGACCGAGGTTATCATCCAAAGGAACTTGTTGCCAGTGGGCGACCATGCTGATGCACCCGACGCCCCTCCAGAAAAAGCGCATGATAAACTGCCCGAAGTTTTTTTTGGGGGGAAACAGGGAGTATCATAATGTCATTTGCAGGACAGGTGTGCACCCACCCGGTAGGTGTCGCAAGGGATGGTAGAAATAATTTCGTGGGGGTCTGCGATGTTGACGTTAACAAACTGGCGTTATCTTTACTCTCATGGGATTAGTGATGGAAGTAGTTTCCTATTGCCAGAGCAGGGCTATTCTGTTAGAATATGTGACCGAGCTACTACGCAAGAAGTTTCACCAGATAAACCCGAACCGACATAACACACGACCGATACACGCGCACACCACTTCCCCTTCAAGCTTGTAACGTCGCAGCACTCTGCCGCTCCCTCGCAAGTGGGTTCAACATTGCATGAGTATCAAGACGACACACGGGCTGCCCACACGAGCGCCACCTCCATTCAAGATCACTTTGGAGAAGCTCCCACCCATTCACGACGGCATCCTGGCGCGCTATTACCGCGCTCGTCATTTGCACCAGCACCATAGTAGACGACGTTACGCAGCGATAACCCAGTTATGGGGGAACATAACCTAATCACACATTCTATTTTCGCACACTATTATCGCTACAATGTACATACACAAAGTGCCACATGGGGTTCTGTACCCCGAGACGCACATAAATTGACTCCAAAAAAAAAAAAAAGTGATCGAGCTCGCCCGACTGTGGACCTGATAAATTAGTTTCAATATTCCCGGACATAAACCGCCCGCGTTCGCCTTACCTGGCACCTAAAATTCGACATATTCTACACAAAGATAAACAATGGGTAGTCCTCGTCGCTGCGTACGCATAGGTTGTGATGTATGTAGCCCGGCAACAGGCGCCCCCACCTTTGACGTGAGGGGAAAGGGCCGTGGGTTTTCAAATTCGGTAATTGCCGCAGACAACTTCTCACTGCACCATTGACGCCGTGCATCCATCTGCCGACATGTGTCGGAGGTCGATTATAGCCCCATCAAAACGTTGCAACTTCACAGACCTCGTGGGGTGTGCTGTGAGGCTCGCTGTAATATTCGACAGTCGTATTGGCCTATCTACTACCTTCGACAATCCTACTCGAGTGGAGACGGCAAACATAGAAAGAAAGGTACTGTAGTGCTGGCCTGGCCAAGGGGAATTCCCCGCGGTTGTCATGGAGAGCGATCTGTGGGAAATGATCGATGATTCTTTCAAGTTCCCACATACTTTCAAGTTCGGCTTGGCAAGTGTCGTCCAGTCCTTGAAACCCTCAAAATTCCCATGTTCCGATTTTCACCTCCTACAAGGTGAGCACACCCTCATATGGCACTGATCCTATAAGCTAATTTGCCTGCGTCTCGGAAGATTGAGCTCGGAATATGGGATGTCTATCGGACCACGAGTACGCCAAACGTGGCATCAATGTTGTCGGCCATCCAGTCAAGCGAAGCAGGACCCACGGTCTGGGAAATGGAAGCGTCGCGCGCCATCAGGGGGGGTTGGTTGTAGTCTTGCTTAAAGTGCCTCCCCCCTTCGAAGTTTCAAATACACGTGGACCCCCCTTTCCCTTCACATCGTCGATTCTATTCCCTACCTGGCACTGGCACGTACCTGTCCCCCTCTTTAAGTAGCTTCTCTGTTCGTCTGTGTATCCCCCTAAACGATGTCGGCAATTCTTGACGTAGAGGCGGGTCCGGTAGGTCAGTGTAATATCCCTGTCTCCTTGCCCCCGATGCCAGCTCATTCAGCACAACCCAGCCCCGAATTCGAGACAAAGGGGGCAATTACGCCCAGTTTCAATCTACAGGGCTCGAGATGGAGGAATGGATCCTGAAGGTACGCTTTTACGGCAAAGAGATCACACACTCTCCCTGACTCGGTGCGATTTAAGTCACGAAATATGGTGACACCTCCGCCACATATTGGAATCTATATGGGTCAGAAGCAGAGACCTACGATAAGAAATACGTCGATAACTTGAGGGGTGATACCGAGTCGATGGTTTTCCTGGTAAGTGATAATTTATACTGCCCCGTTCGAATTTCCACTGTGATATCTTATCATCATCCCACAGAACAGCTTGTTCTCGTCCATCGTCGCATCATTTATCATCGAAATATACAAGACCCTCCTCCCTGATCGTGGCCAGCAGACCGTGGATCTGTTATCTCAGCTCGTCTCACAGTCAAACACCTCCCAGCCCACATCGCCTGCCAACCCTGCCAACCAGCCCTTCGAACCGCCGCTTATTGCGGTGCGCGTCAATATCGTGTTGTTTCTCAGCTTCTTCCTGAGCATCATGAGTGCCGTAGTATGTGCCCTTATTCGGCAATGGTGTAACGAATACATGAAGAATGCCTACCCCCGTGCTGCCCCACATGAGTGTGGGCGTGTCCGGACCTATCTATTCCAAGGTCTTGACCAATTCCAGATGAGGAGGTTCATGTACGGGACCCATGTTCTCTTGCACATCTCCGTTTTCCTATTTTTTTGGGCCCTCAGCGATTTCTTCTACACGGTCGATATATCGGTCGGCGCTGTCTCCAGATATTGTCTTGTTGTGTCATTGGTGGTCTATCTGGCCCTCAGTATCTCTCCCCTGATATTCGTCAATTCGCCATACATCACGCCCTTAACCCATCCACTCGGTGCTCTTCGCATGCGCATCCTCTACTGTTTTCAGGCTATTCTGTGGCACCTGCTAAGGTGGCAAAACCACAGCAAGCGTACACCCTTTCCATCCTTCAGGGAAATGCGCTTCGATAGAGCACGTTTAATCCTGCAAAGCGCAAAAAATCGGACGGCGGATCTCGAGCGCTACGCCATGAAATGGCTCTTCACCGAAAATGACTTCAGCGATCGCGACATGGACAAATTCTTAGAAGGTCTTCCGGGATACATGTCCTCGCGTCACACCGAAGAGAGTAAATTGGACAATGTCATCACCGAGCCTATTCTAGAGCGCATCAGGAGACACCTCTTGACATGTGCGACGTCTTCGGAACTTTCGGAAGAAGAAAGCATCGCGCGGGTGTTGTGCTGCGTAGAGTCACCCCGGCTCATATTGCGACGTACCATAGAGTCTAATCAATATCCCTCCGATCGGAACAACGAGGAACCGATCCCGCAGGAGACATACATCGAAGATATTATCTATACCCTCCAAACCCTATGCGAACGTGAAGAGAAGGATCCAGTTGTGGCCCTGCGAGCATCATGCGTGAGGGCGCTTGCCTTTCACGAACTCCTAACCCAAATCGCCCAATCACGTGCAAACACAGCATGCGATCGTCCATTCCCCCCATCTCTTATCCCTCTCTATATGTTTTTCTTCCCCAATGACAACATATGCGCCGATCCGCAGCGTGGTGCAAGCAGGCTATGGGGAGAGGATGGCAAGGAGATGTGGAAGGCACTTCTGTCCAATGGACCACTCATCAATCTGACGATGCTCGCCGAAGATATCTGCTTAAGAGAACGCATTCCTCCTGAGGGTCTTTCCTTCTGCTGGAAGGTACTCGATATACTTGTAAAGCAACTTGGTATAGCACGCACGGAGGCATCTGACGAAACACAGCATCAGTTCAATTCGGTGCATAATGAAACAAGGGAGTACGTCATGAAAAATGAACAGGGCTTCCGCATTACCCCACCCCTCAATATCTTAAATGCTGTTGCCCGGGGGCGGAGGCTCAGCTTGGCATTCTCGAACCATCCAGAGCATCACAACATGGCCGAAATCATATTCGGGAAGGAGCACCTTCGGAACAGCGATCTTTTAAACGCATTCGCTCGCTGTCTTCCGGATTATATCTCCAGGATCTCCCCAGACAAGCGCATTGAGTTCATGGAAAACATCGTCCGCAGTGACGGTCTATGGACCAGTCTTCAAGTCAACCTATGGAATGCCCAGCGATCAGATCGTCCCACTCCCGACAAGCTCCGCGTCTTTGAGGACTGCTGTACCGTGCTTGATGTGGCATTCTCATCCCTGGAGGATTCGACGGGAATCGACTGGCGCGCACCAGAATTTGGGTCGCTAGTACAGCACCTCGAGCTTTTCATCGCCAATTGCTTACAAGGCTCGTTCATGGGGAGGGCCGCCAGCTTCCGCATCGGTGTTATCAGGGCCCGATGTTGCAAAGCCCTCCTGGCTAAGTTTTTCGACGACGTCCAGCGCGAAGGCACCATATTCTTCCGATCACAGTGGGACGTTACTTCTCTTGCGAGGTTATACTGGACTCTCGGTACAGGAGGTGCAAAAGATGTGGAGTTTTGGAAGGCTTACATCAACGGGGGCCATGTTGGTGCAGAGTTCACAACCAAAGCCTGTGATGCAATGGACCAGGCCGCACGTGATGGACCCCTCATGATCTTTTACAAGCTGGGACGTTTGGCGACAACGGCAGTACCACTCCATGGATCCGGCTTGGAGGATAAGGACCTGGAGAACGTGTGGGAGCTCTACAGGAATATGGTCGGCGACGAGCGGTTACCCTTGAATCGTGCCTCCGATGAAGTTTGGGCAAAACTACGCGGACTGCGAGCCCATGTGGACTACCTTTGTGACAAGATGTCTGGCGAGGACGGAGATAGGCTGCAGCCCCTGCTTGAGATGATCGATGTCGTGCTTTCCCTTGCCCCTGGCCCAAAGGAACTTAGTTCAAACGAACATGCTGAGGGACGGGGAACCGTGACTGCAACAAGGCCATTGCGGCAGAAGCGCGATACTGTCAATCGATCAAGTTACGACTCCAAGGTTACGGCAGTCAATGAAGGACGAAGCCCCTCATCGAAAACTGGCAGCGAGGACAACTTTGGAGGTGCGATTTCTTGGTTGGTATCCGGAGTTTCGCCGTTGACTTGCTACCAGGGCATCCTGCTGATTGGGCTCTCGACAATGACGGCGTGATTTCTTTCGGCCTTGCGTCACCCTACTCTGCACTTCCAAACCTCGCACCTATCGGGGCCATAGATTCAATTCTTAGTCCTGTCCCGTTAACCGCCTCACCTGTGAACCCATACTTCTCGGACATCGGGGACACTGGCCCACGCCACACTACGCCGCACTATCCACATTTGATGCGGAGCGCTTCGGGACTTGATATTTTCAGACAGAACCTTGCAACTCGTGCGGGTTCCAGTATACAGCCCAGGTCGCGCAAAACTGGTCCCATCAGTCTTCCCGATCACATGACCGGTTCCCAGTATGGCCCTGCTGACCTCAGCGATGCGGGTCGATCTGGCAGATCTCCGAGTCCCACCTCCGGGCCGAGTGAAGATGAGTGAATTGTTTATCCTGTGTACTTGTGCATGAGCGGTATGTAATGGTGGGGATATCTGGTAGTAACTACAGCTCACACCAATCTTTCAGCTAGTGTTTCGTTGGAGGCAATCCTAGGCTCTCGACCTTGATGTGTCGGGATCTGATGCTATTTATGATGAGGCATGGTTTTGTTGTACAGGGACCCTTGCCTCTTGCTCCACAGATACACACGAATGTTATACCAATATTTTATTTATTTATTTTGCGAACTTGAAACATAGTTTTACTCCGAACAGCATCATATTGACGCTGGAGATAGCTGGTTCAGTGGAGCACCAATCCAATAATGTAGAACGCAATTTGCCTGGCTTCCACCAAAGCATTTTATTCCCGAATTCTGCAGATAGGAACGGTTATAGAGAGCAACCACCCAGGCCACTTCATAATCCCTGGGCGGAGAACTAGGCTTTGCTTGGGCGCACGCTCTTCTCCCACAGCGTACTTGTAGATGGACTTTCCACGCTGGATGTGAGGTGCTCTGTACGGGGCGGAACCTAGCGTTGGTGGCGTGTCTCATGCACGGCTTTCCACGCCATATTTTTCACATATCCCCAGTACCAGCCAAATTTCAGTATCTGGGGTCCCCCAGATAGAGATCACGCCCGAGATGCAATTTAGCGTTGTCATGGTTATTAGCTAAGACCAGTCGACTACAGTAGGAGGACTCTCGGCCCGCAGTCAACAGTAGTCCGGTCTACTCTATGTTCAATTGTACACGAACGGGTTTCTGATCTTCCCAGTAGGAGCAGTACTAAATTATATCGATTCTCTGTCTGACTACACCTTGGACTACAGCAAAGTCCTGTTGCACGTACTCAAGGACAAGGTATTTCTTAAGGCGGTCACTGCCATAATGTCACAATAGAGCATCAGGCCATCAGGCACCAGGTTTTATAATTAGCACCGCATGTGAATAGAACTGGCTAAGTTACACCATTCTCCAAACCTCCGGAGAACAAGGAGTTATTGTAGATCAACCAAGGGTGTTCACGTCAAGACGGTGGATGCTTCGAGCCGGTGACAGAGGAACAACTGCGAAGGACGGAATACTCACTATTCTCAGTGCTCTGATTACTCGAGCTTCTCCGCTGAGCGTCATCCACTGCCACACGTCATGAGCAGATCCAAATTTAATATCGGTAAGGCATCAAAGAACACGGTCTCTAGTCATGTGAGAGGGTAAATACAGCTGAGAGCGTTACTGAATGCCCGGAAGACGTTCTCTGGAGAAATCAACACAGTATACATACAGTGCTGTGCTGCTGGTCCAGCCAACGCCAGGCCGTGTAGCAAATATCAATGGCCCGTAGCACCGCTTGGCGGAGGTTGATATGGTAATCTTCCCTTGGAATGGAAGGGCGGGGATCCTGGATATCGCCTTGTGCACCGACAGTACCGTCTCGTACAATAGGGTATTGACCCGAAACCGTGGTAATCTGCGGAGAAACGGACAGAGGGATGATAGCGGAGGTCGAGGATGGTGCTTCGGGAATGTGAGAAACATAATCAGTTTGTGCCAGAGCAGGATCTATGGATGGCGGAAGCACGAAGGGAATCGCGCCGTGGTTGAGGGCAGGGGTTGTTATAGGTGTCGGTAAAGAGCCAATGAGAACAGAAGGGGAGATCGTTCTATTTTCCTCGGCTGGTTGCGGGGCAGAGTCACCGCAAGGACCATGGGTCGGGTTGGCATTGACTGGGATGACAGGGATGTCGGGGTTGTCTAACGTCACATCTTCGACGGCCGCGGCTGGTGCAACAGCAAGACTGGGCTGGCTCGCTGAAGCAGGGTGAGGCAAAGCTTTGGGCAAGTCACAAAGCTGGGTAAGAGGCGGCATAGTCGGGACAACGGTGGCGGGACCATATGTGACGGAGTCTGGGTGATGACCGAGAACATTGCACGATGGATGGGACGATGGGAGACCCAACATATTGTCGCGATCATCGATCGAATCGAGAGAGGCGAAGAATCCGACCCGGGCAATGTCATTGCCCTGATGCAAAGCGGCGAAAGGACGGTGAATCTCAGCGAGAAGTTGGGTCCGGGTGCTTCCGAATCCATCATTCCTCGCTCCTTGAACGACTTGATTCCACAGGGCGCAAAACTCGCGCTGCAGATCCGCAACAGCGTTGTGGACGTCGAATTGGGAAAGCGATTTCAGGACCCCTCGTTCCGAACGACCGGTTCGAAGTGCTTCGCGCGTAACGTGATTCAAGATGGCCAGTGACATGCTATCCCCGTGTGCGAGGTAGTCTCGAAAAACTCCATCCGGTACGCCAAATGCCTCTTTAACGAGGTTGGTCCAACGGTCATCGCGATCCCGCACGCGAGCGATGATGCAGGCGACGATTCTTCGTACGTCTGGGCCAATCAAATCATCACTGCTATGGTCCCAGCGAACCAAAGAGTGCCCTATTTCAACAGATTTCAGCGCTTCATCCCTGTGTCCATCGAAAAAATTGCCAAGGATCTGAGTAACTCCACTGGGACCGAGTGCCGAATGGGCCGCATCCAGACAGATGATGAGTCGATCGTTTCTAACCGATTCGGGGACCAAATGGGATGAAAAGGTGCGATCCAGGAAACCATCCAACGATCGTCGCAACTTGGTCGTAACCCGAGGATGGAGAGGTTTTTGGACGAGTTTCGATTCGCAGAAGCCAGGGATGTCGTCAAATAACCTTTCCAGTTCGTCATCTTCATCCACAACGATCAACAACCGTTCCAAGACCTCGGTGTCGATTTCCCAAGACGGCTTCGAAGCTGTTTCTTCCGCCCACTTCCTTTTACCTGTCTTGACCCCTCGACCGTAACGGTCGAAAAGGCGACGATAGTGATTCCTTGTATAGTCGGAAAGGCCGTAGAGGGGTTTTACCCAGGAGCAGACTTGATATAGTACGTATGACAAGCCGATATATATCCATGCTGACATCGGAGTAAATGGCGTGTAGAACAGCTCATCGGGGATGAAGATAGGCACCACTGTGAGGGTTACGTACAGCACGGCGACGCTTCCGATCAACCAAACCAGGGCGCCGAACGTAGCACGATTGATATTGAAGAAATAGATGAGGACGCCGGCCATGAATAAGAGAAGGGAAAACTGTAGACAGAAGGGAAGCATGCTGCTGTCCCGGAAATGGACCGACGCTTCCTCGTTCTTGACAAACGCCGCACGAACCCTTGCTCGCTTTTCTGGCGAATATTCTTTTTGTCTAGTAATCGCGATATGTCTGAGTACGCAACGCTGCTCAATCGTCGCCAACGTGGCTCCTGAGAGACTGATGAGCAGGGCCAATAACCAGAGTGAGTTCACCCAGATGGCATATCTCGGCGGCGAGAACGCAGGTGGTCTGGCCAATGTGGACGGGATCGATGCAGTGGATGAATTTGGATTGGCGAAAATCTCGTAAATGTTCTCCAGGTAGAATGCCGAGGTGTCCTGTGCGTTGGGCTTGAGGTCCGGGATTGTCACTGCAAGCAATGCGGCGACCGTGGCGGAGAATAAACCAGACTATGTCTTCCGAGTGAGGTATGTGGCAACAGGGAAGCAACACGAGGGCTCACAAAAATTAAAATCCCATCTGCAGCTTGTTGGTTGTGTTCAGCGACTTTTCTGTCCTCTTCCTGAGCAATCTTGGAGTACATGGCATAGAGTGGCCATGAACCATCACCGTGGTTCACTTCTCCCTCAGAGGGTTGTGGTAGCGGTATTTGTGTTAGTTGAGGTGGGTACGGATGACTACCTGTTATGCACAATCGTGAACTTAGCAAGGACGGGTCGGAATAACGGGTTGAAACATACCAGTGGCATTGCCTCCCTCAAGGCCTTGGTGACTAGCTTGAGACATCGAAGAGATGCTGCCTAATAGAAGGCGAGTATAGAAGTTGAAAGGCTCTTGATGGATGGGTCAAGTAAAAATGGTAGAACCTGTGGAAACGGCAAGGAAAGGACTTACACATGTTCGCCGCGTTGACCACAGGAGCCTGAGCGACAGCACGTTGACAACAAGCGGGCCGGCGGGCGGTAACGCGGTAACGCCTCAGTTCCGTTTCCGCGTGGCGTCCTGAGTCAGAACAACCCGTCGCCTGTGAAATGACGGCTCTGGACGATGAGAACATGGGAAAAGGTGCGTAATTGTTCCTTTGTTGTCGATGCCTCCTCTGACTGATTCTTTTTGCGGCCAGATTACCTTTTGTTGGTGAGCAACATCGCCAGAGATCGCTTCTAATTTCTCAGAAGTCCTTTCCGGGGTGGCACCCCCTCGATGTTCCAGGGAGATTTTCCTTCGAGGCACAGGAGCAGCGCTTTTCAAGGTGGCCAAGCCTCCTCCCTGTTAGCTCTCCTTACTGCGGTACCTCGGGCTTGGGCCCACCATCAGCGTTTTACACCCGCACACAACTACCCACGCGCTCTGGGCTTTGCAGTGACGGCTCTCCCAAGCGCGTCACTGAACCCAACGCCAGCGGTTCCCTCTGCGGGGCCAGGTGCGATGTCCGCGTCCGGCAACGCTCCCTCTCGTTAGTGCGCCAAGGCTCTCGCGGAGTTTACTCTCCCGTGTCGGCGTTCTTGGAAACTCTGGGAAGCCCAGGACAACCACGGCTTCGAAGAGGGACAGTCACAGACCTAGGCCTCAGGTATGTCGCCCGCTCCTGATAGCACACCGAAAGGTTCATAGGGACGCATGGGCAATCATGCTTCTCGCTGTTCTGTTTTCACTATCTAAGCCGGTGTTTTACTCCTCGAATGATAGCAGTGACCCTAAACAGGGGTCTGCATTGTTTGAAAGTTACGGATCAAGCCAGGATTAGGGCGCGCACGAGCACCCTCGTACTGGCCTCCGTGCCTGACACGCAGATATTGCCTTTCGGTCCGACAGTCTTGCCCCATCGTGCGGGGCCCTTGCGCATGCGAGTCTGATGACTCATGTGGGGTGAGCTCCTATGTATTCATCAGAAAAGCTGATGCGTGGCTTGTCCGCCACTTGTGTATCACAATGCCTTGCCCCGAAGCGACATCGGCGGCCCTCGCTGTGGACTTTCAAAATTTCAACTTTCAACATATCCTCAAGGACCTTGCGGTACCCTTTTCGTATTAGACCTTATCTTATCATCCGATATATAATTCAATGGGTAGCGGGATTACACTATTTAAAACATAACGAGACAAGTCACTGGCACAGGTAGGTGATATATACAACCATGCCAACAGCGACTGCACGCAATATGGTCAGAGAGGAAAGAAAGACAGTCCCGTAGCAAGAAACACAATCACTCTTGTCAAACATTCCAAAAATCTCATCATAATTGACTACCCGAAAGCAACTTCATCCGATCATTTTCATATTTTCACAAGAGGGGGAAAATGGCAAATAGCTCTGCTTGATAGTCGGTAAGCTCTCCGTAGGCGAAATCACTGGAGCACCGTAACTTCTACATCCCTTGCAGCTGATCCTCTTGATACCAAAACCCCGTGGCAATATCAGAGGATGGTTGCACCACCTGGCGGGGGTTTACTGATCCATCCTCGGAGTGAGAGCCTGGGAATCCTGGATGTCGTCTTGTTCAAGGGTTCTTCCAGGGCTAGGGTGTTGATCGGAGTCCGTGGTAACTTGCAGAGAAACAGATAAAGGCGTGGTGATCAAGGTCGGAGGTCCGGGTTGGTGATGGAGAAAATGCGTTTGTGTCGTGGCAGGGTCGATGGATGAGGGTAGCATGGCTGAAATTGCGCTGCGGCTGAGTGCTAGGGTTGGGAGAGCTGTGGGTAAGGAGCCAAGGACGACAGAAGGGGGATTCGTTCTAGTTTTGTCGACTTGATGCACAGTGGGGCCAGAACTGGAAGAAGAGCCATGGATTGGGTCAGCAGTGCCCGAGATGACGGAGATATCGGCGAAATCTGGCGTCGCATCTCCGGTGACCACGTCTGGTGAATTAGTCAAAGGCGGCGGGCTCACTAAAGGAGGGAGAGGTGAAGAGTTGGGTGGATAACTAGGCCGGGTGGGTAGAGTGACGGAAGGAAAGTGGGAGCAGGACTGTGTGCGGCGGAGTCTAGGTGATGACTGGGGACGTTGCACAGCCGATGCCCCAATGACCGGCTCAGAATGGCGTCGAATTGGGAACTGGGGGGGAGGGTTGGTAGGAGGGCCGATAGCAAGACTTTGTGCGGCGGAGTTTGGGTGATGGCCGGGTATGTCGCAAGACGGATATGATGGTGGCCAACAAAGAATAGGATTGAAATCGTCGATGGAATTAAAAAAGGCAGAGAATTGGTTCGGGGCAGCATTAGCGTCCTGATGTAAAGTAATGAAAAGATGGCGGATCCCAGTAAGAATTTGAGTGGGAATACTGTCAAATCCCTCATTCCTCGCTTCTTGGACGATTTCATTCCATAGAGCGCAGAAGTCGTGTCGCAGCTCGGCAGCAGTATTGTGTATGTCAAATTGGGAAAGGGATTCTAAGACCCCTTGTTCCGAATGACCGATACGAAGAGCTTCGTATGTGACGTGGTTCAAGATGGCAAGTAACATGCTATCGCCACCTGCGACGTAGTCCTGAATGACCCCATCAGGTATGTCAAATGCCTCCTTAACGAGCTTGCTCCAACGGTCATCGCGATCCTGGGCATGGGCAATGATGCAGGCCACCACCCATCGTACAATCGGGTTGATCGAATCATCGGTGCCATGGCCCCAGGAAATCAGAGAATGCCCCAATCCAACCGATTTCAGAGCTTCATCCCTGTGTTCATGGAAAAAGTTGCCAAGGATCTGCGAAGCTCCAAAGGATCCGAGTGCCGAATGGGCTGCATTGAGGCAGGTGATGAGTCGATCATTTCTAATGGATTCGGGGACCAATCGGGACGAAAATGTGCGGTCTAAGAAGCCCTCCAATGACTGCTGCAGTTTGTTCTGAACTCCCCAATAGAGGGGTTGAACTAGCTTTGAGCCACAAAAGCCAGGGACGGTGTCGAAAAACGTCTCGAAGGCGTGATCTTCATCCAGAACAAGCAATATTCGTCCCACGACCTCGGCATCGATTTCTAATGAAGGCTCCAAAGCTTCCTTCTCGAACAACTTTGCGTTACCCTCCGCGATGCCCACTTCGTAACGGTTGCTCAAGCCACAATGGTGCCTTTTTGTCTTGATGGAAAGGCCGTGGAGGGGCTTTATCCAGGAGAAGACTTGAGCCACTGCATATAAAGCACCGAGATACGCCCATAAAACAATCGGAGAAAACGGTGTGACAAGCAGAAAGTCAAAGTCGAAAATGGGGGACACCGAATACCATGTGTATGCCACGGTGGTGGTTGCAATCAACCAAACCACAGCACCGAAGGTGGCACGGTTGATGTTGAAGAAATATATGAGAAGACCAGCTGCAAAGAGAAAGAAAGAAAGGTGTAAACAGAAGAGATATAAGCCATCATCCTCCATGCCTGATACCCCGTATGCATTAACAACTTTTGCATGAAACCGCGCTCGAGTTTTAGGAGGAAGTTCTCTGTTTTGAGTGAGTTTTACATATTGACGTGTGATACGCTGTTCTAACGTCACCAACATGGCACCAATTAGACTGATAAGCAGGGCCAAAGACCAGAGTGAGTTAACCCAGACGGCATATTTTGGTGGAGAGAATGCTGGTGGTTTAGCCAAGATGGATGCGGCCGATCCATTAGATATGCTTTGGTTTGAAAAAAGTTGATAAATGCTCTCAAGGTAGAAGGCAGAGGTATCCTGAGAGCTGGGCTTGAGGTCCGGGATTGTGACGGCAAGCAATGCAGCGACAGTGGCGGAGAATAAGCCAGTCTATGATTTCCGATTGAGGTATGCAGAAATTTGGGAGTAAAATGAGGGCTCACAAAAACTAAGAGCCCATCTAATGCCTGTTGATAGCGTTCAGCCAATTTATTGTCCTCTTCCTGAGTAACCTTAGAGTACATGGAGTAGAGCGGCCATGACCTATCACCATAGTTGATTTCTCCTTCATATGACTGCAGTGGCGGAAGTTGTATTAGTCGGGGCTGGTCAGAATGTCCATCTACCGCACATATTCGTGAACGAGGTCAGGGCAGAGCGTCTGGTACTAAACATACCAGTGTCATTCCCCGTCTCCAGATCCTGGCAATCACTTTGAGACATTGAATAAATGTTGCTTGATACAGAACTTTAGCGGATGTGGAACTTGAAGGGGCGCTAGCGGACTGGGCCGAGTAGAAGTCAGAACGTAGTCGCGAGGAGAGCAGAGCACGACATGTGCCCTGGCAGGCACAGCCAGAGAACGTGGTCGTTGGAGTGAGCGGCGGGCCGGTGGCCCGATCTCGAGGCTTGGCCATGGTGGAATGATAACGTGCACCGGAGGCCGTGAGCAACGCCTACTCTGATGATACTAGTCATCCATTAGTTTGTCCTCATCCTCAGTAACACAGAAATCATTCGTGTGCTCGCTGATGCTCCAACTCTAGGTCTTTGTAAATGAGCTCGGTGTTTCACGGTGATGTTCGGGAGTTCAGTACGTTCAGTGAGCATTACAAGGAAGTCGTTTCCCGATTCGAGGCCCCGAGGGTCAGTACCTGTCCGTACGTCAGCCTGTGCCAACCCGGAAATAATTCCTGTTGTTCTCCCTTGCCCATGATACGATGGGTGGCTTCCATGGAACACCCAGGGAACAAGTTCGAGCCATGTGCCATGATGTGCGGCATGTGCCTGTTATTTATTCCATATGGAAGACACCTGAGCTGATGAATGCAAACGACGCTAAGCGCGACGGTGATGACGAATCCCACCACAAGGGGCGGGGATTCATGGCACTGGTCGAGGCAAAGATCCCAACATGCCGCGTGGCCTTTCTCCAATCTCCATCGCGGACGATCATATTCCCCTACATCATGGACACATTGTCGACACAGGTCGCCTTACGCGTTGCACTTAGCCGGGCCCGATACAGACCATAGTTCCAGAGTCACCTTATGTGCTCCGATGATCGGAAGCTCGCTCACGGACGTCTGAAATATACCAGGATTACCATATACGGATTAATGACCTCTATAATGGACAGACACGTACGAAACCCTTGAGAAAATTAACAGTGACGCAGCTACGGCACAACATCCTTTCGTGCAGCCTCGCTCACACTTATATTTTCTGACAATTGAAATTATATTCCGACATTCATTTATACACTCTTCTAGAAACGTCTTTATGTAGTGTAACGGATCACTAGTGTATTGTAAATGCTCAGGCTTGAATACACTACGATTTTCACAGTCAATTTCCGCTGCACATACAAACTCCACATCTCAGGTTTCCACACACATGTGCCCGTGGAGCCTTCTGACCGAGTCACTTTCTGACCTTCTGACAAGCTAGTGTGTTTGGCCTAAGAGCTGCCACAATCATTCATGCATATTCAGCGATATATATACCACATCTACGGTCTGCTGTGGTGCAAGTACCGAACTGAGATAGTACTACAACAGACGATTTCTGTATAAAGGCGGCGATCATACATAAGGCCACTGGGGGCAATTTTGAAAACGAAATTGATGGTCTCATCCCCTATCCCCTAGTTTCTCCCGCCGTCGGGCTGATCCTTCGAGCACAGAATTACTAAGTAGTCATGTCGTCAGGCGAAGAGATAGTGTAATTGCAACCAAAATATTCTACCACATGCTTTACAGAGGGGTGCCATATTCTTCCACAGGCCAAAAGATATGCATGACACCAACGTGAAGTGATGTTTACTACTGCCAGTTTGTTCCTGGGACGACCCGGATGAAGCATTGGGGTGGTGGCTTAGAGGAGAGGGAGAGATCCCTTTCCCTGAGTTACGAGATCGGCGCAGAAAGATCACAGCGCCAGGGTGCAATGATTTTGCTGCAATTAGAATATGATGTCATTCTGTTCAGTTGGAGGCGTGAAGGTAGGGTCAACTTGTGACGTTGATACACTCACACAGTTGACAAGATGATGGGAAGATTCGTGGGTAAACCTTCAGCGGATGGAGTCGGAAGTGGGCGAATCTGATCACTCAATCGATCACTCGATCACTGCCTGATCCAGAAGATCTCCGAGACTCGACGCTTTCTTAAGATCTTATACCAGATGGAATGCCAGCAGCTTCTAGCAGCAATTGAATAACGTTGGCCCAAGCCACTAGTATGGCTTGAGTGATCACATCGGATAAGGGTATCCAGTGTGGTATCGGGGGTCATTCCCGCTCTATACCTCCGCTATCCTTTGTCCGCGACATGAGGCCAGGGCCGACTCGACTGAGGGCCTGATGGCCAAGGGTGAATGGTATTAAAGTTGGCTTGGTGCGATATGGTAGCATTCGTGCCCAACTCCTCTCTCTGGGGCATTTCTCATGGCTACCTCAATCAAGCCCGGGCGCTCTCCTTCCACTGACAAGGAGAATACCTCTGACATCCACAAACTGCACGAAGATGATCGCGAGCAGAACCAAGCTGCGGACGCGAAAGTCATCCGGAGAGCGACTCTCAAGATAGATTTCTATTTCATTCCCATCGTCGGCACACTTTGTGTGTTCTTTCTGCCACCCATCTCATTTCTACCGCTAATTGTTCGCCTCTCGTACAGATCTCTTCGCATTCTTGGTGAGTGCACGGCTGCTGCACCTCTGGGAGCTTCACCAATTACCAAGTCTTTGCAGGATAGATCGTACGTGTCTCTAAGTCATCCCATCAGGAAAACGGTCCCGCGCTAGCAAGAGATACCACTTGAGTAGTTTAACAATAGTCAAGTAAATGATGATACTAGTTTGATAAGCGGGATGTAGGCATCACTATGCGTCAAGAGCTGTCAACGCCACTAAGTTCCCATGTTGTCAAGGCTGCAAATGAGATAAAATACCATGACATTACTTTGCAAATGTCAAGTAGCTATGTACATCAGTAAGTAAAAGATAAAGAAAAAGATGAAAGTATTGCAGCCAACGACGATCCCACTTGGTGATGTAAGCAAGGAATGTTTAGTGATGAGATTGAAGGGAAGATGAGCATTGTTTCAAGGGTGCAATCCACAGGCGTGCAGTCCAAGCATCGTGTTTTGTCTCCCAGGTAGTTGAGAAGGGAAGGTGAAAAGCCAAGTGTCTTTGGCATGGAACTCGGGTGCAATGGGTCTTGGAAATATGAGATGAGGCAGATAGACAAGGCAATGAGGATGGAGCAGGGGATGACAACAATACTGTAGCAAGTGGATGGAGACAATGTGTGAACATGTTTGACTTGGTGGCTGGCAGTGTCACATGGTTTCATCAGACAAACCACACTCAGAACTGTAGGGCAGAAACGGCGTCTGCATTTGAGTTCAAGAGTTCCCCAGGAGAGTGAGAGGATGAGGAAGAGGCTGCGATCCCAAGTGTTTGAGAACGTGTGGATGAAAGCAGGGAGAAGCGTTGTACGATGGACAAATGGTCCACGTGTGAGTTCAGGAATAGGAAGGCAAGAGCGCAGTTAGAACCAAAGCATGTCGATCTGAGATCGTGCAGTGGAGCAAAAGATAAAGTGGACCGCGATTGTTAGTCGCTCTACCGCTGCAGAAAGGGAAAGGAAGGGAAGGGAAAGAGAGAGAGAGAGAGAGAGTGTGTGTGTGTGCTGGCTCCGCGTGAGCCGCTTCAACGATAGCAAAACGCGAACAGGAGGGGAAAAACGCAACACAACACTGTGGCCAGCAGAGGCACTACTCGCCTCCTGCTCACAGTGCTGCGCGCAGGTTTTTATATATATTGGAACTATCTACTTACAGTCTAGCTAACTGTCCATGACTACAGAAAAGGGGGTGACAAGGAAAAAGGAATGACAGCAGCGGGCGCTGCCCTGTGGCGTCAGTTGAGTCGGGCGATGGTCGGGTTTGGGGCATTCCGAGCCCAGCACGTATCCCGTCGTTACAGCATGGATGCCAGTGTGTTGGTGTCGATGTTGCTGTGGTGTTTGACAAGACGGAGCAGAGGTGTCGACAGAAGAAGGGGATGGCGGAGAACAGAGGTGATGGGGATGGATGAGGGCAAGGGCAGACACAGAAAGAGAGTTTAGAAACACAGTCGCAGCACAGCAGGCTTGCGAGTTGTCACACAAATGATAACACACAGGGAGAGAGGGGGGAATAGGCTGCGATTGCCTTCTATATTGATTGCTCTTGACAAGCCAGGCACGGTACTCTTTTATATGCAGAGTGCGATTGATATGTGAAGTAAGTACAAAAAGAGGAAATAGGAACGAACGTCTATGCCGGCGACAGGCTGCATGGCGTTGTACAGAAGAAAATGTGACATCAAAGTTTTGCTGAATCGGAATCGGAGTGGTTGCCAGCTTACTAATCATGTTTGTTTACTGTCACCTGACTTGTGGTTGTGAGAAAGAAAATTCTGCTTTGTCTTTTCACTTTTCATCTTTTCATACCTTCCTCCCTGCATCCCTGCCCATGAAAATACTGTCTCCCTCCTCTCCTTCCTCCTTTTTCCTCTCTGTCAGTTGATTTCTTTCCATGTCCTAGCAAGTCCCTCCCTCTTCAGTCCCTAGTACTTGGGAGTGCCCCTCATATGGTCACTTTCTTTCTGAATGCTGATGTGTCACTCCCTCTGCAGTCTCCAGGTGGTGAAGCCCTCACTCTGTTGTATTCCATCTCTGTGCCCTTGTCCTTCCCTAGTTTGTGCCCCTTCCTAGTTGCATTCTTTCTGTGTCCTGCCATGTCTCTGTGGCCTCCAGTGGGTGAGTGCCCTCCACTTTGATGCTTTTGTTCTGTGTCCTGACATGTATGGTCAGACATGAGATTGGGCTCTCCAAGGAACTTGGGTACATGCATTGCATCTTGTCTGTGTTTCTTCCTTGCCTCCCACACTGGCAGCTCACTGGTTCCCCTTGCATGTATCGACTGACCTGAATGATTTGCAGCCACATTCTCAGCCTCAAGTGCAGTGGTTCATTGTGAGTTCATCTAGCCCACCACACATCCCTGTCTAACATTGGGGCAACATATAGTGAGATGCTATTGGTCAAACTTGCACCTCTGAACATACATGTCCTCCTTGTCATTCCAGGTACGTTTGACGGTGGCATGATTCCCCCAATCATGGGGATGCCCCCGGGATATGAAAGGGTGCCTTGCTCCATGGCTTTCTTTCCATATCCTGGCAAGTCCTTCCCTCTGCGGTCTTCAGAGGGTAAGTACCCTTTTTCTCTGTCACTTTCTTTCCATGTCCTGACATGTTCCTTCCTCTGCAGTCCCCAGCTTGTGTCCTTCCCTCCATTGCTGCCTTTACAGCTCATCAAAACAGCTGCTGTGCACCTGCTCACTTCGCATGCCACCTCCTTTGGTTTCTGCAAACAGCCCTCTTGACACTCCCATTGTGCTTTTGTGCCTGACCCTTGCCTCCCCATATACCAGTTGTTAAGTTATCTCTTGTGTAGTGTACTGTTGTAGTAGTGTAGCCAACAAGTTGTCACATCAATAATATCATATATTGTCGCAAAAATGTGTGAATGTGTGTGAACATTCTAAAAATTATCCCACCATATCACATGGAAAACATGGTAACCTAACAATAATCTGAAGTTGAATACTGGTGGCAAGCTAGCAAGTGATAATCTAAGTTATCCCCAAAGTACTGATAATTACTGTTAATAACCCCAAATTATCTTGGGACCTTTTTCCTGATGCCATCTGTCTTTCTGACAAGGCCCAAAAGGAATATCAGTAACACTTGAGTAGCCGGACTCACAAAAAGCCTCCAGATGACACCCAATCAGTTCTCAGCTGCATTGTCCATTACTTAGTAGTAATCCCTGCTCTCCCTGATATTTCTTGACTGACTATCAAAAAGTGTCCCATATATTCTTATGGAACTTCCCATGAACTTACTCATGAAGTGCTTTGGTGCCAATATGACCATCCCCATTATGGTTGTGCTGTGGGGAGTAGTCTGTACATGCCAGGGTAGCCATTTTCTGCTGTTGCTGCCCTTCTCAGCACTCACCGCTAGGGATTGGTGAGGGTAAACCCGGGGTCACTCAAGGCTGACCCTGACCCTGACCCCGAAAAAACCCCACCCCAGCTCAGGGTTAGGGTTTTTCTGGGTTGGGGGTCAGGGTCCGCCGGGTCAGTCAGGTCAGAAAACCCCATTGGGTAGAGACAACAGGTAGCACATACTTTGTCATCATAAAATGAGCTAAATCTTGATGACCAACCAAGAGAGTTTGAAGTTATGCTTTAGAGAGGAGAGGCCATGATCCCAAACTAATGAGAGCATGCAGGACAATGAAAATGGGAGAAGTGTGGATGCCAGTGTGTTGATGCCAATGTTAGTGAGTCCCTTGAGATGTCAATGAGATGAGGCAATGGGCAATGGCAATGGCAATGGCAGAAAGTGAAGGCAGAACTAATGAGAGCGTGCAGGATGATGAAAAGGGGAGAAGTGTGGATGCTGGTGTATCAACACCAACATCTGTGAGTATGAGGAGCAAGACCTGGGGGGTCTTGCAGAGAGTGTTTGGAGTTGTGCTTCAAGAGGGGAAGAGGCTGCGGTCCCAAGCTAGCAAGAATGCACAAGGGGAATGATGAAAACAGGAGAAGCAAGGATGCCAATGTGTTGGCAGCAGCACTAGCAAGTGTGCAGAGGCGTTGATGAGATGAAGTGGTAGTGATGGGCAATGATGATAGCAGGAAGCGAGGAGTGATGGATGGCAAGCGATGGTGAGGGCAGAGAGGACAACAAGCACAGATATCAAGAGAGAAGTTCAGAAATATGGTTGCGGTGCAGCGGGCTTGCAAATCGTTGATCGAAAGCACACAAAATGAAAAGAGGGAATCAGGCCACAGTTGCCCTCAGAAGCACACAAACAAGAAAGATGGGGAATATGGGCCGCAGTTGCCCTTTTTCTAACAAAGCCAGGCACAGTGTTTTTATATGCAGAGTAGTGTTGATATGGGACAAGTACTCTACATGCGAAGGTAAGTAGTATATCGCAGACGGATAGTCCGCGCGAGAGTTCGAGAGAAGAGAATAAAGATAAAACCCAAGCAGCATTCCCGGAAACGAGCACACACTAAGAGTGGACGGGGAGTGGTGTACGCGGGTTGTTATCCCCGCTGCCGTGCATGAGCGTTCGTCGAGCGCATTACGAGTTGATCGGAGAACGTCGTGAAGCAAGAGAAAGATGGGCCGCAGTTGCCCAGCACACACAGATAAAAGGGGGAAAAGATGGGGCCACAGTTGCCTGGCATTCGCCAGGGCTGGGCTTAGATATTTATAATTGAGTCAGATGGGAGACAATGTATGCTATGTGATGAAGCGAGTAATCAGCAAGAGGGGAAAGGAAAGGAATGATATTCTGCCAGCGACAGTCTGCTCAGCGTCGTATGGAAGAGAGTGTCCGGTGATCAAAGAACAAGTGGGAATGAATGGTATGTCAAGGCGCGTCAGCGAGCGCGGGGTCGAAGGGAGCAGTGTGGATCAATGTCTGATGGCAGAGATGCTAATAAGGGCTAACAAGAGGGGGCGACAAGTCTAAGGCGAAAAGAGATACAAAGAAACCTACAAATAAGGTCTAACAAGTCCAAATCCAGCGATCTACAAGTCCAGCAGTGTGGGGACCCGAACAAGGGCTGAAGGCACGGAGCGTTGAGCTCAACGTGTGTGATGTGGGTTGACATGCGGTCTTGTGGCGCATGCTAACGATGGCGGGTGTGGCGAGTGATGCCGGCGGCGATTCCTGGTCTGGCAGCAAGGGGACCTGCATGGCGGCAAGAGCGAAACATCGAGCGAAGGACGAGAAAGAGGGGGACAAGGAGGAGGAGGTGTGGCATGTGAGGGCGTTGCGGCGGGGCACTGACGTGTCGAGTCGTCGACAGCGACGCAGGCGTCACGTGGTCCGGAATGCGCTGATCCGAGGGCACATGCGATGCTCACCTTACAGTAGGAAAAAGAGAATAAATGACAAACAAGTCAAAGATACTGCTGGCAACAGACCGTGTGGCATTGTATGCAATAAAAGCAGTCTTGAAATTTTATTCTATTGTTAGTGTTTCAAAGTCCGGTCCGGTCCGGTTTTTGGACCCAATTTGGGGTTAACCGGGACCAAGACCGGTCTAGACTGATGCCCAAAAGGTCAGAGACTGGACCGGACCCCAAAAGACCGGTCTTTTCTGGTCCAGCACCGGTCTATGGACAGGTCTTGACCGGTCTTGACTGGTAAAGACCGGTCGTTTGACAAAAGTACAACTTTGACACAACCACAATATCTCCAATCCCTGACGACATCATGAAGATCCCTGCCTTTCAAAAGGCTCAAGAAAGGGAGAGCATCCATTGACATTCACCTGAAGAGCGGCACAACAAACAGGAAGGTTGTAGCTTTCAGTTTGCTCCCTTCTTGCTTGTCGTCTGACCATCTTTTGTTCAAAGTAACAAGCACATCATACTTGTGAGTTGCGACAAGCTTCTGGCATTCTATCTCATCAATGTGTTTTCAAGAACATGCCCAAGTCTTTTCTGCATGAGACTCTGAAAGCACCTCCCGACCCCATCACTGTACTTAGCTCAAAGCGCAGCACTATAGCTACTGCTGCATGTGTTTCCTTCACCAACCCAACATCAAGCATATGCTCGCAAGAGAGCTGAGCCCACCAACCGCATTACCCAGCAGGACGCCGGTGATGACTGCAGCACTACACAAGCACAGGCCGCAACCGAATAGATCTCATTGTGGGCATGGAGGATCAGGCCTGGCCCGGTGGGGGCCCTTCCTTGAGACGGCGAAGAACGTGACAAATGTTGAGCAGGGTTTCATGGCAATTCGCAAAGCAGATCAAGCACCGGTGCGTAGTTGAAAGTATATCAGTTCCCCTGACACTGACAGTCCCTCCTTAGTATGGGATCCACCCCATCGGCACTAGGTACGGGAAAGTGATCAACGAATACTGTACATCTTCATCTTTACATTTTTTTGTCTTTCGTTACCCTGTGCCTACAATTCAATATTCGCATTTTCCATATAAACCACGCACGAGTTGCACAATGGCCAAAGAGGTATATGTGGTACAATAAAGGGGTATGTATATGACAAATACCAGCCAAGATGTGTCCCGTATCATAAAAGACAAGTAGGGCAGTTGCAACAAGAATACGGGAGTACGATGTCGTTGAGAGATCAGCAGGTTGACCATGTTCGCACATTCCTCTGTTTCTGGGAACTCATCAGCAGTGATCATGTTTGCACATCGATTGTGGTTCCTCTGTTTCTGGAAACTTATCAGCAGATTGAGCTTTGCACCCCAAATGAATTTGACGGTGTCGCCAACAGATGCATTGACAGCGAAAGGAGCCTATCGAAGAACACCAGTGACCATGTTCGCGCATCGATCGTGGTTCCTCTGTTTCTGGAAACTTATCAGCATGTTGACCATGCTCACACCGTGACTACAGTAGTTGTGTTATGTGGGATCGCTTCCCCGCTAAGAGCGTGCACAGAGGTGGTCCCCTTGCTGCCACTTTCGATTCCTTGTCTACCAGTTCCATTTAGTGATAATGTACTCTAGATTAGCCTATATACTGTGAAATAACATGGCATCGACCTCAACATCCCACTTTGCACACTCCCCATCTGCAACCAGCAAGTCTTGATATTCCCCCATTTCATCATGTATTTCCTCCACCTGGTTCGAGTTCCAAGCGGCAAGGTCGGCGATGTTATTCTTCCACATGGACTTCATGACTTGCAGTTCTTCGAAACGCGCCGCTCCTAATTGAGAACGACGCTTCGTTGCAATCTTGCCACCAGCAGAGAAAAGCTGCTCGCAAGGAACGGAGGATGCGGGGCATGCAAGATAATCAATTGCAATACGGCGGAGGGTGGGGAAATGGTGTCCATTATCCTGTAAGTGGTTAGAAACGGGTGATAATGAGCACATCAAAGCCAACTGCATACCTGCCACCATTCCACGATGTCAGTCTCCTTCGTGACATTTGCTGGCATATCCTTAAGATATCGACGTAGCTCTGCCTGCCATCCCTGCTCCTGGCCCGATAGCAATGTGAGGCGATGATGATCGAAATCGGAGAGGATTGAATCACTCTCGGCGAGGAGGGTCGGAGCCGGTGTTGGGTTCATATCTACAAGCTGGGTCCTGGAGTAACACTCCATCTGTGATGTAAATACAAGTTAGAATGTGGTACCCACCAAAGAACGAACACGTACCGCATCTTCGAGTATCTTCCAGGCCTCATCTTGCCAGTTTTTGGCAAGTAAGTTCCCCACTTTACATTCGGCTTCCTGTTCTGCTTGTCCGCCCCACGCGACCTCGATGTACGCAAGTTTAAAGTATGGGTGGAGAGCTTATCGATGTTAGGGCATCATTTGAGAAGTTTGTAGCTCAAAGAAAGGCGTACCAAGAGCGAGGATATAGGCCGGCTTCTCATCAAACCGCGAATAATACTTGTTCAGTTTTTCGAGGCCATTGTTGATCGCCGTTTGATATGTGGAGAAGCGATCACTATCCCGCTTCGCCTCCCAGGCAGTTTGAAGCTCTTCGATCATGGGTAGAGCACGCCACAGGGTTGGGCGTTTCTTGGCGGAGAAATATTGTTGAATTCGGTTCGAGTCCTTGTAAAATCAGAGGAGAATCAGTTTCTACAGGAAGGGGTGGTAACGTTCACGCACGTCTAAGATTTCCCCCGCTTCTTTCACCCTTTCCCAGTCCCCCTCAGATAATGCAAAGGCGGACCATGGGATGTGCTTGACAATTCGTCCTTCACATCGAATAGTTGTGATGGGGCCATATCGATGATCGGCACTTGAGACGAAGAGGTTGATAGCCTTTTCACCTGATGTCAACAATGAGAAATCGAAGAAAGCGGAAAAACACACCTGACGGAGTTTGTACAACACACTCAGCATTCGGTAGGCTGTTCCCCACCTGACGTTGCTGTGAAGGGGGATGATGAGGGAGTTGATGAGTCCAACCTCAAGCTGGAGGGCTTTGAATGCCTCGATGCGCTGACCAGAAGACTGGATCTATGCCAACAAGTCAGGTGGCGGGAGAGAAATAATATGAAGGGACAAACCTTGATCGCAAGTGTCTGGATAGCTGCGACAATGTCAAGCGAACTGTTGAGCATATGGTTATCGGGCAGGGAGGGGTCATACTCCCAAATGGCAGTGGTCGTTTCCACTGCTGCAATCTTCGTTATGTGGTCCATTACAGCGACATTTGCAAGGTTAACGACATGGCCAAGACACCTGCAATGTGGTCAGTATACCGACAAGACAACAGACAAAAAAACCTACAGCAACTGCTTCTCGTCTGCCCACCAGTGGGGAAGCTTTCGCTGCAGGTGTATATCTTCAACCGTTGTGCAAAGCGCTGTGTTACTTGATGCATTGTCAAGTGTGGCGGTGAGCAGCTGTCCACTATTGAGAAAACCATTACTTGTTGAAGGTGTTTGTTTGTGTACCTTTGACTGATCCTTGTGCATTATCCCAACCCGGTCAAAGATTCCCACGATGTATCGCCCCAGGTTCTCCCTGCTGTGGTCACCCGATATTGACTGGAAGCCAACAACCTCTGCTCGCACCATCCATCTACCTTCCCTTATCTCAATCCAATGTGCAGTCACACCAAGAAATGCTGCCTTTGTTGTATCGACAGTCCAAGTATCTGAGGTTATTGAGACAGACCCTGGGGCCTCCTTGATTATCACTAGTACGTCAGTACTATTTTTTCCATGCCACAAAAAATGCTAAGACCTTGATTTCTGCCTCCAGCTTACCCACCCAACGTACAAACTCATTATGTAGGTGAGTCATGACATCATGGGAGCTCGGTAGGTCAAGCGATACTGACTTTGGCTGCATTGCAACCAGACAGTTCCGAAACACTGCTTTGCCAGCAACTGCAAATGACTAACGGACAACTGAGACATATTTGGCATGGCTTCAATGGTAAGTCTCACCTGGTCATCAACAGTGATGAACTGAGTAGCGGCATGAATCAGGTTCTCACGCGTGAACACCTGTGGTCCCACCACCTTTGTTACCATCAAGTCCAATGTCCCCTGCTTGGCACCCTTGCTGTGCATCTGTGGTTCCTGCCTCACATTCCAAATCAAGCATGGGATTGCCCAATGATGCTCAGGTATGCCTTCTTCTTCACATCGCCCCTTGTATAGTTCATAATGTTGACGGATGTGCACCCGACAGGACAAGTTGCTACCCGTATGAAATGCTTTCCACTTTCCATGTGTCTTAGTGAACTCTTCGTCATCCCTTAATGGTTTTTGTAAGTTCCATAACCTGTCAAACAACAATTTACTTACCTGCATGGTTTGCACCACCGGCCCCTTTCCAACACAGATATCCCGTCCTTTTTGACAAACTTTACCAAGATGCTATCGGTGAACATAAGGCGAAGGTCATTTGCCATGCCTTTCTTGGTCAACACTTCCGCAGGGGGTTCTATGTGGTGCTGTGTCTCAAGGCCATCACCCTTTCCTGCATATTAATATTTGTGTCATAGGGTCAGGCTTGACGTCATACCTCTCCATCAGATGACACCCTGTCATCACTGTCACTGCCTGATGCTAGATCAATCACACTGTCAGGTTCGTCATTAACTACCTCCACATCCTTCAGTACTGATTTCTTTGCGCGTTTCCTATGAGGCTGTTGGGTAGGTTCTATGTCAGAAGATTTATCAGTGTTGGTTGAATCGTCGTCTTCTGGTTTTCTTCTTTTTTGGGTACTTTGTACTTTCTTTCTCTTTGTGGGTCCTTGCTTCTTTGCAGGGGCCTTTGATTTTGTCCTTGTTTTGATAGCTGTAGCAGCAGCCTTCTTCTGAGGGTTTGTCATTGAATAGAAGTAGTAGTTGACAAAATAGAGTTGAGTTCAGTATTGTGCACATGCATCTGAGTCCTATATGTCAAGTTGAAAACGGCTGCTTAGTAATACTGAAAAGACCGGTCTAGACCAGTTTTTTGCGGTCTTTGTAAAAATCTGAAAACACTTGGACTGTAACTGGACTGATCAAAGACTGGACTAGACTGGACTGGACTGGACCAAAAAATCAGTCTTTTGCAGTTAAGTCCAGTCCAGTTAAGGCTAATTTTTCAGTCCAATGGACTGGACCTTGAAACACTATCTATTGTTGTAAGGAGTTTGATGTTGAGCACAATTGTGACAGGGGTGAGGAACACTATGACGGAACTTGAGGGTGAAGTCTAAATTGAAAGCAGACAGTGTAGAATGGAGAGTAGCAAGTCTAAAATGAAATAAGAGAGAAAACATACAAAAAGCAATCCAATCGATCCTATATCCATCTAAAATCCTATCCCAATCCTAAGGGGTCCAGACCAATGGTCAGTCGGTGAGGAGCAGCGTGAGATGCAAGCTCCATGGCACGACAGTGTTTTCAAGTTTTGACATCGGCCGATCCAACATGGCCAATCTGCAAGTCTTTGGCCAAGGGGTTTTGGTGTGTAACAAGCAGAGTGGCTTGGCTGCTTGAGGAAGAGCTCCGATCCGTTGACAACAAGGGTGGGCAATGGGAGCAACAAGAGGGGCAAAGGCAAGGGGAAGGTGTGTGAGTGGTCAAGAGGCACAGCAGATGTGTGGCGGGATTGGGTGGCTCAGGAGGCATCGTGTGGTCAAAAGGCGTATGTTCTGAGGCCACAGCATATGCTGGTGTTACAGTGAGTCCCTTGAGATGTCAACAAGATGAGGCAATGGCAATGTGATGCTGATGGTGAGTCCATGCCTGTGAGTTCAAGGAAGGGGGATGGGGGAAATAGAACCAGCATTGCACCTGAAGTGGGGATGCATGATGGAGCAGAACAGGGGTGGCAGATAGACAGTTGTTAGTCGCACGACTGCCAATGAGTACACTTGATTGTGGAACAATCTAGAAGGGATGTTAGACATCGATGAAAGGAGGAAACGTACAGATTTGAAAATGACTTTGATGGTGACAGCAATGTTGCCAGTTCGGAGTCAATCAAACAGAAAGAAAGGAGAGCGCACATGAGAGAAATGGGGAAGATGGGCCGCAATTGCCTGCCTTTCAGCAAGGTCAGGCAATGGTTTTTATATGTTGGGGCTGGAGCGATAAGAACAAGTACACTATGAATAATTTGTGAGTAAAGAAGGGAAAATAAAATAAAAGAATGTAGCCGGCAATAGTCCCACATGGCAATGTAATCAGAGTATTCATTTTGTTTGTTGGTTATGTGGAAAAAGAAAGAGAAAAAGAAAGTGGAGATGTTTAAAACAAAGGAACGAGGTGACAAGGGAGGGTGTGTGTTGTCGTTTGCTGGCTTGAGGCGACGATGGTGGGCGATCCAAGTGTCTTCAGCATGGATCTTGGGCATGGGGTCTTGGCAAGGTGAGAAGAAGATGCAAGAGCAAGGCAATGAGGGTAAAGTGACAGGTGATAATGATGATGCATAGATGAGGAGGCAATGGGATGAGGCATGTGCATGTTCAACTCAGACTTGTGAGGCAGCGGTGTCATGTGGGAGGATTGACTTTTTTTTTTTTTTTTTTGGAAAGCACTTTTATTCCTCATAGTCAATTTCTAGACTAACTACTTAGAATAAGTGTCAAGTAGCAGGAGATTTACCATCAGCCCTACTTGACATGCTGTAGCCGGGCCGGAGCCCAGGTATGAGGATGAAAATGCCGATTTATGCATGCCCCTGGTGGGGGGCAGTGTGGGACTCAGGGTTGTAGCCTCTTCCAGGCAGAGGACACAACTCTCTCCTACCCACTAAAAACCTCACGGTGAGTTATCAGATGTTAGGGAGTCTCCTAGTCGCAGTAAACATGGGTTTCCAGGTGGCTTTTACTAGGTCTGCAAAGGGTTTGTTCTGTCTTACCTTGGATGCGATGATATTGTCCTGTGTGAGTCTGTTGTTGATTACCAGAGGGTGGACAGTTTGGTAGTTAGTGGGGCATGAGGTTGCAGTGCAGCAAGTTCGGAGATGTGGACAATAGGGTGGAGTTTGGAATTTTTAAGCAATGTGCTTGTGTTGGTGGCTGGGTGGCATGTGGCATGACAGGAATCTAATTGGGGAGGATGTAGAGTAGGGGCGCAGACCAGTTGGCGTGGAAGATGGGGCCTTTCAAGGGAGTGCGACTTGTGTGGTTGTATCCTGTGTTGCAGGGATGGGAGGTTTCATTATCAAAGGGTAGGGTGGATTTCTCGTTGAGGGGCTTTGGACGACACATCGTTTGAGCATGCATTTACTGTAGGGTGGTCACTCGACAGGAGTATAAGGACTCTTAGTGGGCCAGATGATCATTTGGTGGAAAGGGTAACAATGGATGTCTATGGAGGTGTGATGACAATGGGTGAGGTATGCGAATCAAGGGTAATGTAGGTAGGCCTGGTAGGGCTAGGTTTTAACAGGTGAGTGTTGTTGGGGGCCGAAGTTACTTGAGGGACAAGAGTCCCATCCTTGCCTTGGGTGAGGAAAAACCGACCATGGTGGTGGTAGCGGAACAAGGAGCCTCTCCATGGGAGGATTGACTTGGAGTAGGCCGATCCGAGGCAACTGTCCAATACCCGGATACCTGGGGTACCCCAGACTGGGGTGGGGGTCTTTGCAGGGTGGACAAACTTGACCCCAACCCCAATGTACCCTACCCGGCACCCCATGGGGTTTACCCTACCCCTGCCAATCCCTACTCACCGCACAGATTAGGTGCTGTACATTCCTATCATAGCCTTCTAGTGTGCCGGTTCCTCCTTGGCGCCTTTGAGGTGTAAGGTAGAACGGCGTCTACAGGTCGAGTTCGAGGTTTTGTCCCAGGTGAGAGAGAGGGGAAAGGGGAGGAAAAATACCACACAAAAGCGGGTGCCCGGGAGACACTTGGCCTCCTGGCTTCCGGTGCTGCGCGCGGTTCTATATAGTTTTCGTGTAGCTACTTACATTCTAGGCTACGACGTGTACTTAACAACAAGAAAAATACTGACAGATGAGAATGGAGAGGGCAGCAACGCGCACGCGCTGCCCTGTGGCGTCGGAGGTGTCGGGCAGAGGCTTCGGATGTGTCGGCAATGAGGAAAGAGGCCGATTGCAAGGCCAGCGCACATGCACGCCTTACAGAGGGTATTGTAAGGCCGGTACGTGCGCTAGGCTCGGAAACGAGTAAAACCACACCGCGCAGCCATATTTCTGAGCCGTAGCCCGCCTTATCGATCCTGTGAGTCTGTTCCCTGTATGTGCTGATGAACACGTGA
>Ga0307510_10000787_pt1 | contig 32875 bp, 37 predicted proteins | sample 12_EM_MG_FD_207224 | JGI IMG/M metagenome (GOLD analysis project Ga0307510, IMG submission 207224) | Populus trichocarpa ectomycorrhiza microbial communities from riparian zone in the Pacific Northwest, United States - 12_EM | ecosystem: Host-associated > Plants > Roots > Unclassified | place... | reverse complement strand
GTGGGGGGAATGTGATGGCTGAGTTTGAGTTTGAACACGTTGAAGCGGGCCGATCCGAGAGGCAGGGTCACGTGTAAAACAGACACATATGACGCCTCCCTGATAGGTCTGAAATGGGTCAGATACCTGGGGTACCTGGAACTGGGGTGTGGGTTTTTGCAGGGTGGGGAGATCCCTACCCGGACCCCAACCCCGATGTACCCTACCCGGAACCCACCGGGTTCGCCCTACCCGGTGACAATCCCTAAGTGAACTGGACCCCAGGTCCAGTCCAAAATTTGGCATTGGGGCCGAACCGGACCCAAAGTCCAGTTCCAGGTTCGGGGGTGGGCCCGAACCTGGTGAACCTGTCCGGACCTGTCCGAACCTCCGAACTGCAAGTGAGCACCGAACGTGCTTCCTGGCTTCTGCGAGTTGCCCAAGCCAGTCACCTTGTGTTTATGCACATTGCCTCAAATGCGGATTCGAAGTTCAAAACCCCTCAACGCACCTCCCCACATGACATGGCCCTCTATGCCCAACTCCTTTCCCCTCCCAGCACCTGCCTTGTGCATACACACGCTCCCCTTGCAGAGATTGTGGCTGACCTTAGAACCCCACACCCCTTGCAACGCACACAGCTAAGTGCTCCGCAACCTACCCATCCCCCTTTCCCTCATCTTTATGCACATCCCCCATGCCTTTCTCCCCACCCTTACTCATGTCTTGCGCCGCTTCTGCGCTGTAGCCCAACTTATACTCTACCGCACCCTCGAGCACACCGCCACCACTCCAGCAAAAGCCGATGCACACATGGTGGGCCTTGCAGCAACTCTGCATCTTGCAGAGACGCACATGATCTTGACGTACCCATTCACGCACAGCCTTGCACTTCGCTTGGTGTGCTCCCCACATTCAGCACTGACTTTCTCTCAGTGGCACCGCTTCTTACGCGCCTCACGACTCTTGCGAATGCACCCCTCTTTGCACATCGAGAATCACAGAGCAGAGACGGATCAGGGTTGCATTGAAGGTGATCAAGATGGATCTTCACCTGCTCCAGCACACGTTCTATCACACGCTTTGTGTCATTGACTTGGCCGTCTTCCAATGCATGGAATTTGTACACCTTGAAGATGGGTGGACCAAGGATGGAGATGCAGACGTCTGCTTCCTTGCAAAGTGCATAGTCACCGTTGCCATCAGTCGACTCGGCGACAATGGAATAGATGACCATTTGTCCAGCATCGTCCAATGCCAGCTGAACTGGTCACAATTGTTATGATCCACCCCAATTTTTCTCATCCTTGTCGGATCCCCTCCTCGTCACCCTATCCATGCCTAAGCGACCACTACCATTGAACCCATCCTCCCTACCAGACCTGCCACCGTTACCGCCTAGTGAACCATCCAAACCATTGTCACCCCTTGATCAGCCCCCAGTCGAGCCCCTTGTCCCCGTCCCATGGAACATCCATCATTGGGAATACTCCTCAATGGAGATGTACCAGGAACCACCCCCAGTAGAGAACCCACTGGAAGACCCATACAGTCCCATGGAGGACGTGCCGCCCTTAGAGCCAGAGCCATTCATTCCATATGAACCCGATGTCCCTGGAGGCAACACGCACGCCCTGTCCCCAGAAGAGTCCCCCGTCATACCATGGCAAGAGTACCTTGTCCCGGATAGTCCTGTGTCCCGCAAGCATTCCCTGTCACCCACAAGTCCCTCTTCAGCACCCATACGCCAACACACCAGTAGAGAAGGCAGTTACCAGTCAATCACCCCTTCTGCCTTGTTGCCCATAGCCGGCACCTCACCTCAGAGTCAGGGCTACCAGTTGACCTCTCCTGAAGGATCCGCAGACAATCCCTCATCCACGCAGAGCTCTGCAGATGACGCGGATAGCAACATGGCCCTTAATTGGGTCACCATCAATATGGACTACCTTAAAGGGTAGTTGCTTACACTAGACGCCCATTAGACCAGAATGGGCACGCGGAGACCAGATCTCCTCGGATCAATCTCAAACCTCGTGGTCGTCATCGCATCATGACGACGCTTCTCTTCTTGGAATGACCCGCCACCATTGTTCGACCCTTAAGGATGGATTAGGCAACTTGTCACTCTATCATTCGCTCTCGCTCATTCTCTATTGTTCGACTCATACAGACCGCAGCACTTGTCCGCGGAGTACCATACGATACAGACAGCCCCCTCTTGACCAGAAGTACCTACCTTAGTGACCATGGCCCGTGCGCGGCCGTGCCTGTATATAAGCGCCCTGTATTTCGACAGTCAAGCCCTAAGCTTGACTTGATTCTCAATATCAACGTTCTTGAAAGCTCCCCAAGTGCCTCCCCTTTCCTCATCTCTTACATAAGCCTCTCAGAGTCGTCTCTAGCAATACTAGAGACTTCTACCTCTTCAAGTACTCGCCACTAGTTCACTCTTAGTACAAGTTGTACTATCAAGGCCCATTGAAGCCTTAACAACAATCCCACTTTTCTGAATACCGCAGACAACACAACAGTGTCAAGCTCCGGCACCCAGTCCAGATCGCCTGGGAACTGAATTCCGCACATCCCGACTATGACGACCTGATGGTGCGGACGATATTCCACAACACCTCAAGCGTGGGCACTAATTGTGTGGCATTTTGCAATGCTAGGTTGCGTTGCATGGGCAAGTGGACATATTGCTGCCCAATATATGGGCACATTTCCCACTCTTCATCGGTGTGCTATGGACGCCAGCCGCTACTGAATCAAAGGGAGGACCCTTCGGCCAATAATATTTATGGCCCCTCTACAGTGGATGCCGCGCTGCCCTCCGCCTCAATATCACAGTCGTTGGTGGGAGCATTGGCAGTCTCGCGACAACTCATGACAACCCACACGCTTGTACACACCGAGATTCATGTCAGGATCCCTGAGTCAGCATGTGTGCTGGGAGATGTGGGTGCGGGCATCCAAGTCACAACCAACATGCTGCTCTGCTGGGGCCCCCGCCGTGCCCTCTGCGCATACGGCATCGCGCCCACCACGATTATCTTTAGGTGGTACAGGATGAGCAAGCACCTCGAGTGCAATTGTTCTGTCCCCACATGGCATGATCACGGCGCGCCACACTGCAAGTTCAATTCTGTAGTATACCTTAGTATACCTCATTGTATATATGTATAGTACATGCAATAAATGGGGTGTTGTCTGCGTGCAGCCTTGTGTGTGAGCAGGCAAGCCATGGGTGTCCCCACTCCCCCTCCCTGTCCCTCTCATGCCTTTGCTTTGCCTCACATAACTTCAGGTCTGGTTCAGGTCCAAACCCTAGAAGAACCTGAACCGGACCTAAAGTCCAGTTCTCTTGAGTTCAGGTTCAGGTTCATGAAAATCTGCGAACTGGACCCAAAGTCCGGTTCCAGGTTTGGGGAAATTTGCTGCTGAACTGGACTTAACCAGACCGCGGCATCCCTATTTGGGAACATTGCGATATGATGACTTGGTGGCAAAGATCAGCAGCACACATTGATTCCTTCTGGGCCAAATACTTCTGGACTTGTTAGCCATGAAATCAGATGCTTCATGATGCCCTGAAGCAACTGATGCAGGACATTGGGCATGATCGAAAGGTAGATGTTCATAAGTGGAAGGAACTCCCAAAATGGATGATAGACAGGCTTTAGTCCTGCTTCACGACAAGCTGCATGGAAGACCAGTGCATCACTCTTGGCCAAAAGATAAACATCCCTTGTGTCATCAAAATTCTGGAGAGGATAGTGGTCATAGTCTCCAAGGTGGTCACTGGGAACAATACACTTTGGGCAACAGCCGTTGAAGGTGCACATTACAAGTACCTGCTCCAGATAATCACCAACAAAGGCAGAAAAAATGGGGTGGTACTGGTGCCAGATCCCATTGCCACTTAACATTTCGATACCAGTTTCGCCAATAGAATTGATCAGAGCAAGGATGTGCTGAATACACATATGAAATAGATTTGAGAGGGCACAGCGGCAAGCAGCCTTGGTGGTAATACCCAGAAACTTTGTTGTTGGAATATAGCCCATCAAGATCTGGGCATGGTGCAAGGGCTTTCAGCGGATTTCCTTTGGGATGTTGCCAATGGTGAGATAGACTGGATATGCCATGTTATCCTGAAAGAGGGTTAGTTGTGTTTTGTCGGAGGAAAGGATGATGGGGAGAACTGTTGCGCCTGGTCGTCGTGACTCAAGGGAGGCCTGGACCCATGGTTAATACTCAAGTTCTTCTGTGTCTCTGGTAGCGCACCTGTATGGACCACCACCAGTCCCCAGTGTGCATCTCATTGTAGATGTGGTGCATTCATTCCTCATTGGTAAAGTGTTGCTCTGGTGAAAAGATCAGATCATGCCGAAATTCTAGATCACCATACAGTGCCCAAAGACATGGCACAATCTCCCAATGGTAAAATGTAAGGTTCTCGCCTCCTATGACAAGGTTCTTCCACACAAAGGCTGAGCGACCAGGTAATTGGTTGATCTTTGTATTTAGCTCCTTGGTTGTGTTGTATGACAACCTGAGCCTTTCAACAACCTTCCGCTAGGCATCAGTGACAGGAAAAAAGAAAAAAGGGAATTGTTCGCACCTCAGGGATTGCAAGTAATTCTGAGAAAGCAGATGATGACAGGCCATGCATCTTGGCCTAGCATGCGATCTCCCAGTCACATTGGGAAGAAAACAGCACCAAAATGGACCCTTGGAGGCCCTTGCTGCCAGTGTCCTCCATGGAAGAACCTCCATGTGCACCAGAAATTGGTGCACCAGCGCTGCCATTGGGGAAATGATCAATAATAGTTGTTGTAACTGAAGACATATCCTCTGCTGTGTTCACCTTGGATTCCATGCTTGGCAGTGCTAGATCTTCTGGCAGTGGTACCAAATCTTCTGGTGGCAGATCCAAATCTTCTGGCAGTGGCACCAAATCTTCTGGAGGTGGCATGTGTGGCATTTTGGGTACAACACTAGCAGTGCCATCATGTGCAAGATGGAGAGTTTTGAAGGTGTCAGCATCTATGGCATCAGTCATGTCAGTGGGATCATCAGGGTCCGAGTCTTCATTGTCAGGGTCCAAGTCTTTGTTGTCTGGGGTGAAGCGAGATAAGATAGTATGGATGAAGGATCTCACAGTGAGTAGCAAGGCAGACATGGGTGAATAGATGTAGAGGAGTTTGTAGAAGAGCAACCTGATGATCAATCTGATAAGGACAAGATCATGCATAAGGGATGCGGGGACGATCAAGGAAGGAAGAATCGAGACAAGATGAGGTAAGATAGGTGAACCAAGGAGGATCTTCATAAACAAGGTGAATGTGGATTTGCTCGGCAGCACTGAATCAGCATTAGGACTTGAGGGGCGAAGAGAACTTGAAGGCACATGAAGGAAGTGAGAGAGTGAGACACGGGGAAACTTTGATAATCAGCAACAAGTCAAGCAAGACAGTTTAAATACATGAGAGACTGGCTGTACAGTAAGAGGCTGTCCAAGAACATCAAAATGAATTGTAAGTCTACAAGAAAGGCAGAGCACAGGGGGAAGGAGTCAGCAGACAAGATAAAAGATATAGGGAGGAAAAAGGGACAAAGGCGATGGTGAGAACACACGGGAGGGAGCACAGGACAAGACAACAAGACAGAAAAGGAGAACAGGGAGCCACAAAGGGGAAATGCAAGGCTACAATGGCTGGTAATCTAGGAGGAAATAAGGCTGAAAGTGGTATAGTAAGAGGCCATAAACAGAGAACAATAGGAAAGCAAGAACATTGGGCATGCACACAAGCAAATGCCCTCAGTGGAAACAAGACAAGCTTGATGTTGAGGTTGCTTGGGACTTGGAGACAAAGGAGGTGCAGTGCATCAGAGTGGGTATCTTGACAGGTGAAATGTCGACAAGGGCGGAGGGGAAGAGAACAATGGAAATCAACGTGTGGCAGAGGCGATGGCAAGGCATGAGTTTTGAGGGATCTAGACAGGGCACAAGAACAAGGACAACCAGAGTGGACAAGGACATGAGGCAAGGTATAGAACTTGCGGGGATCGTTTTGGAGTCACCAATACCCCCATTTGTGAGTGGTTTCATGGTCAACGACTGTGGTCACCTTACAGGGGTATTTGCTTTAATGAGGGAGTGTTCGATTTCATGTGTGCTCAGAAACTTACCTTCATGACTAGCATGTGTTGTGGTGGGCTCAGTATCTGCAAATGGGGCAGGCGTTTCATTTGAGATTGAGATCTGAGTTGCGTCATCCATTTCATCCACAGATGTGCGATGCAAGGTCTGTGATGTGGGGCCTGCCAGTGTGTTTGATACTAGTGAGGATGCTGCATCAGGAATAAATTGAGATGCAGTTGATGTGTGCAATGCTTGGAGGACGAGCTGACAATGGATGTCTGGCATCTTGGAGATATGCTGAGAGTACCCAGAAGCTGTGAAGACTCTATTGCAGCCTGGGCAACAAGTCTGATGGGGACTCATGACGGGGCAGCAGTTTGGCTAGACAGAAGAACAGGGAAGAACAGAAAAACAGTCAGTCACACTGGAACCTCAGATATAAAAGCAGACGCACATTTGGTCATTGAAGCCCTCATCCTAGGCCTCATCGCCTGCTCCTGTCATTTCCGATTGTGTTCTCACCTCCACTTATTGTTCCTTTTGTCTTTGCCCCCACTCTTTTGTTCTGTGTCATTATTGATGACCTGTCAAACACGTTCTAGCACAGCACGCAAATCATATGGTGAAAGAGAGGCTTCATTGGAAGGTTCTACATATATGAATACACCATATCAACGCGTTCCCTGATACTGAGCTGTCAGCAATCACAGTAATCTGCAAGGTGTGTCCAGAATGTAGTTTAGTCGGGTTTATCTGACACAATAGCAGGTGGAAATGAATGCACCATTCCCTCAACTAATGCTGGCCTTCCTGCCAACTTAACTCCACAAGTCAACCTGGGAACATCCCTTGCCAAACAACCATGGCTTGAAGGTACGTCAATTCACAGTTCTGGTGAATCAATCTGACATCGATGTTCAGGTCCTCCTCATGGTCAACCAATGCAGCTCAAATTGATAAACAGAGCTGATGTGGCAGGTCAACAGCTGCAATTGAGTGGTGTTTCTGTGGCAGGAGGTAAGTTAGAGCAATGTGAGGCAGATGCTAACAAATTGTGTTCATTGCGTCGAATGACTGACTTTGAAAAATTTTCAGCTTCGTTGTCTCTCCCCCATTCCAGCAATGCCATTCATTCAAACTCATCTTGCCCAGCTCTGGAAAACCACCAAGCCCAAGACGATGAGGATAGCTATGCTGAAACTGAGCCCGACTTGGACGACAAGCAGGAGTTATCTGCCCTTGCTTAGAGACAGCCATCTGCATTTCACACTGCAATGAGTCATAAGGTGCATGTTGTGATTTTTTTTTTTTCATGCCTCAAACTCATTTCAACTTCTATAGAGGCCATCTTGGCAAGAATCGGCACACCAAATGACAGGCCAAGTGGTGGGGAATGATACCCCCACTCCACATGTTGGTGCCAATGTGGCACAACCTTCCCAGTCTATGTGGCAAGGACCAGTGCACCAAACGATGGGCCAAGTGGTGGGATATGATGCCCATGCTCTGCACATCAGTCCCAATGCAGCAGGACCTTTACAGTCCATGTGGCCTAGTGAGACTGATCTGGTCTTCCCTCATGGTTCAACTAGGTTGTCTTTATCCCTTCAGAGTCCATTGATCCATCTTGTTGTCCAGGATGCAATAAACCATGTCCAGGCATCTTTATTACTTGACCACACATTTCTGGAGGGTTTGAAAAAGGTGAAACTTATCTGCGGCTGTCTTCTTGCTGCAGCTGTCAAGCATAGGCCATCTTCATCAACTGTTCATGCACAGCTTCTGGGTGATAGTGACTATGCCAGCCTGATGATTTGCATGGTGTGTTCTACATTCTTGGAAATTTTGTTACTGAACCTCAGTTGTTGTAGCCACGTGTTCAGATTCCACTGTTCCAGGGTGAAGCCAAGGAGCGGTGCAACTTAATTGTCTTTTCAGCTTTTGCAATCCTTGGATCACAAGAGGCAATCAAGAAGTCTGTTAAGGTACAAACGACAAAGCACAACTTTATATTCCCACCATCAGTAAGCATGTCCACATTGTCTCTACTTAACTCAGCTCACTCTCTACCAGGCTAACAATGAGCGCTCCCAACCATTTCGTAATGAGCGCATCAGCACAGCTATTGGAGAGTTGTACTTTCATGGTGGTCTCAAATCATTTGCTATGCATTTTGGTGGATACTTCCCAGTGTATGAGGATGTGGATGGAGTAAGAAGGCCTGAGGTGCCAAAAGCTATGGTGGCTTTTGTTGGGACAGCGGTAAGTTTGATTCTTTTGATTATTGCAGAATGTTAACACCCACACCATTAGCTCTATGCAGCCATTGTTGAGTGGCAAACTGGTGAATGCCATGCCACAGAGTTCTCAGGAAAGGTTTACTTTGATGCTTATGATGGACTTCAAAACTTGCTCAACAACCTTGAGAAGACCCACAATGGGTATTTTCATAGGTTGATGTCTCACATATACACTCAGGCAAGGTGAGTCTGCAATGTGGTGTGTTGTTGGAATGTCATCTGACCCATTTCCCTTAGCTCCTGTGGTTCTGCAAGGACAGTAGCATCGGAACCATCCATTGTGGAACTCAACTATGATAAGCTTGAAGAATAAACACGTGTTGTCCATAGTTTCAACAAGCCACAGATTGAATCTATCCATTGTAAGTTATTGTTTGATTTGGGATATTGCTGTTAATGTGGCTTTGCTAGTCAACAGATGGACCCTATACCCTCAACTAATCTCCTCTCATTTGGTCTCTTACATTGATTTTCAGCACATTTGCACCCCTTACTTATCCCCCACACTTCATCTCATGCATGTACTGTACCTAGTAGATAATTTGAATAATCTTGTTGTAGCGTAGCAAACAATCTATCACTCATTTATCTGTCCAATAGTCCGAAATTTACCTCTAAGTCATTGATAACTTATCTGTCTAATAGTCTGTAAGGTGAGCATCATGTGTGCCCTCAGATCGGTGCATTCTGGACCATGTGACACTTGCGTTGCTGTCGATGACTCGACATGTCAGTGCCCCGCTGCAATGCCCTCACACGCCACGCCTCCTCCTCTTCGTCCCCCTCTTTCTTGTCCTTTACTCGATGTTTTGCCCTTGCCGCCACGCAGGTCCCCTTGCCACCAGACCAGGAATTGCTGCTGGCATCACTCGCCACACCTGCCATTGTTAGCATATGCCACAAGACTGCATGTCAACCAACGTCACACACGTCAAGCTCAATGCTCCATGCCTTGAGTGTTATGATCCACCCCAATTTTTCTCATCCTTGTCGGATCCCCTCCTTGTCACCCTATCCATGCCTAAGCGACCACTACCATTGAACCCATCCTCCCTACCAGACCTGCCACCGTTACCGCCTAGTGAACCATCCAAACCATCGTCACCCCTTGGTCAGCCCCCAGTTGAGCCCCTTGTCCCTGTCCCATGGAACATCCATCATTGGGAATACTCCTCAATGGAGATGTACCAGGAACCACCCCCAGTAGAGAACCCACTGGAAGACCCAAACAGTCCCATGGAGGACGCGCCGCCCTTAGAGCCAGAGCCATTCATTCCATATGAACCCGATGTCCCTGGAGGCAACACGCACGCCTTGTCCCCAGAAGAGTCCCCTGTCATACCATGGCAAGAGTACCTTGCCCCAGATAGTCCTGTGTCCTGCAAGCATTCCCTGTCACCCACAAGTCCCTCTTCAGCACCTATACGCCAACGCACCAGTAGAGAAGGCAGTTACCAGTCAATCACCCCTTCTGCCTTGTCGCCCATAGCTGGCACCTCGCCCCAGAGTCAGGGCTACCAGTCGACCTCCTCCCAAGGATCCGCAGACAATCCCTCATTCACGCAGAGCTCTGCAGACGACGTGGATAGCGACATGGCCCTTAATTGGGTCACCATCAATACAGACTACCTTAAAGGGTAGTTGCTTACGCTAGACGCCCATTAGACCAGAATGGGCACGCAGAGATCAGATCTCCTTGGATCAGCCTCAAACTTCGTGGTCGTCATCACATCATGACGGCGCTTCTCTTCTTGGAATGACCCGCCGCCATTGTTCGACCCTTAAGGATAAATTAGGCAACTTGTCACTTTATCATTCGCTCTCACTCATTCTCTATTGTTTGACTCATACAGACCGCAGCACTTGTCCGCGGAGTACCATACGATACAGACAGCCCCCTCTTGACCAGAAGTACCTACCTTAGTGACCATGGCCCGTGCGCGGTCGTGCCTGTATATAAGCGCCCTGTATTTCGACAGTCAAGCCCTAAGCTTGACTTGATTCTCAATATCAACGTTCTTGAAAGCTCCCCAAGTGCCTCCCCTTTCCTCATCTCTTACATAAGCCTCTCAGAGTCGTCTCTAGCAATACTAGAGACTTCTACCTCTTCAAGTACTCGCCACTAGTTCACTCTTAGTACAAGTCGTACTATCAAGGCCCATTGAAGCCTTAACATTGAGCCCTTGTTTGGGTCCGCAAGTTGTTGGACATGTAGATCACTGGATATGGCTTTATTGGACCTTTAATCATACATTTCCTTGTGTCTCTTTTTGTTTAGACTTGTCACTCTTTCTGCTAGCCCTTGCCATTGGACATCAATCCACCCCGCTCCCTTCGACCCTGCGCCCACTGTTGCGCTTTGATACACATCTGTTGTCGCTCCCTGTCTATTTGCCGGACACTTCTTCCCATATGACGCCACACGGTCTGTCGCCAGCAGAACATTCACTCCTTATTCGTTCCCCTTGTGTAGCATACATTGTCTCCCATCAGACTCAAATTATAAATACCTAAGCCCAGCCCTGGCAAACGCCAGGCAACTGTGGCCCATTTCTCCCCCCCCCCCCCCTCTCTCTGTGTGCTGGGCAACTGTGGCCCTTCTTCCTATCTCTCACAACACTCCCCAATCAACCCACTATGTCCCCAATATCATTAACGAATACCCATCTGCGGCAGCAAGGATAACAACTTGTGCACACTGCCCCTCGCTCACTCCCAGTGCGTTCTCAATCTTGGGTGCGCTGCTCGGGTTTTATCTTTATTCTCTTCTCTAGAACTCTCACATGGACTATCCATCTGCGATATAAGTCCGAAAAATACCAGTAAGTTATTGCCTATTTTATTGGTTGATTACTGCTAGAGAACAGGGGGTTATGCTTCCAAGAGATAACCATATATAATTGATAATCTAGCATAGATTACCGTAAATTATCATGCGACCATTTTCCTGATGAAGGGGGTTGAGCCATCCTTGGTATGGGCTGTCACGTCTGCACCACACTTGATGAGAAGGCGTGCAGTTTCAACAGCTCCCCCTCATGACACCAGATGTAAGGGTGCCATCCCCTGCTTGTCCTGAACTGTTGCTTCCGCACCATGTTCGACAAGTAAGCATGTGAGATCTACAGCACCAGAGCGAGATGCCCAATGCAGTGGAGTCCAATCCTGCTTGTCCTGGGCTGTCGTGTCAGTGCCATGCTTGATGAGGAACAGTGCGAGATCCATGCTTCCACCTTTCACCACCGATACCGTATGTAGCGGAGTTAACCCGTCCTTATTCTTGGCCGTCGTGTCGGCACCGTGCTTGACGAGGAACCGTGCAAGGCGTACATTTCTCCCTCGAGACACCGCTACCCGGTGCAGCGGAGTCGATTCACGGTTGTCCTGGGCCATCATATTGGCACTGTGCTCAACAAGGAATTGCGCAAGGCCCACACTTCCATAACGTATCACCGAAACCGCGTGTAGAGGAGTTGACCCATGCTTGTCTTGGGCTGTGACATTGGCACCATACTCGACAAGGACCCATGCAAGATCAATGGCCCCCGGATATGATACAGGCAATTCATGCAGCAGAGTCGATCCATTCTTGTCTTTAGCTGCTGCATCGGCCCCGTGCTTGAGAAGGAACTTTCCAAGATCTACACTTCCGGAGGATGATGCCTGATGCAGCGGAGTTGATGCATGCCCATCCTGGTCTATCGCATCGGCTCCGTGAGAGACGAGGAACCGTACAAGCTGTAAGTGACCACATCGCGATGCCTTATGCAGTGGAGTTGACCTGTGGTTGTCCTGAGCTGTCACATTGGCATCATGCTCGATGAGCAACTGCGCAAGATCCACACACCCCTCAGATGACTTTGATACCATATGGAGGGGAGTCCATCCATGCTCGTTCTGGGCTGTCACGTCGGCACCATGCTCAAGGAGGAATCGAGCAAGACCCACACATCCCACACTTCCCAGCCAACATGCTGATACCAGATGTAGCAGAGTTGACTTGTCCTTGTCCTGCGCCATCACATCGGCGCCGTACTCAACAAGGATTCGCGCAAGGTCTACAGTTCTGTTATCCGATGCGGATGCCGCATGTAGCGGAGTCGACCCATTCTTGTCCTGTGCAGTTACATCGGCCCCATGCTCAATGAGGAAACGTGCGATGTCCGTACTTCTGTTTCGCGACGCAGATGCTGCATGGAGCGGAGTCGAACCATTCTTGTCTTGGGCGGTCATGTCAGCGCCATGCTCAACAAGGAACTGTGCAAGATCGACGCTTCCCCTGTTCAATGCCGATACCTGATGCAGCGGCGTCGACATGTTCTTGTCCAGGGCAGACGCATCAGCGCCATGCTCAACGAGGAACCTTGTGAGATCCACAGATCCACCTTTCAATGCCTTATATAGCGGAGTCGACCTATCTTTGTCCCAAGCTGTGACGTCGGCGCCACGCTCGACGAGGGACCGTGCGAGATCCACAGACCCGCTCAGCGACACCCATGATAGTGCATGGAGTGGGGTAGACTTGTCCTTGTCCCTGGCTGTCACGTCAACACCTTGCTCGACAAGCAACCGCGCAATATCCAAAGATCCCGATTTTGACGCCTCATGTAGCGGAGTCGACCTATCCTTGTTCTGTACCGTCGGGTCGGTGCCACGCTCAAGAAGAAACTGTGCGAGATTTGCGTCTCCCTTATATGACGCTGATGCCATATGCAGTGGAGCCCACCTGGACTTGTCCTGTGCTGTTACCTCAGTGCCTTTCTTGATGAGGAGCCGTACAAAATCGGTCTTTCCAAGCATTGAAGCCATGTGGAGTGGAGTTGTTCTGGCCTTATCCCAAGCTGTCACATCGGCGCCGTTCTCGACGAGGAATCATGCGAAATCTGTATTTACTTTGAACCATTGTGATGCCTGATGCAGCGGAGTCTACCCATGCATATCCTGAACTGTCACACTGGCACTGTGTTCTACAAGGAACCGTGCGAGATCCACAATTCCCATTTCCGCCGCCTCATGCAGCGGCATCGACCCTTCCTCATTCTGGGCTGTCATGTTAGCGCCATGCCCAACGAGTAACTGTGCAAGATCCAGGCTCCCCACATATGACGCTAAATGCAGAGGAGTCCGTCCCCAGTTGTCTTTAGCTGTCGCGTCGGCGCCGTTCTTGACAAGGAACTGTGCAAGGTCCACACACCTCGCTGACGACGCTTGATGTAGTGGTGTTTCCCCAGAGTCGTCCTTGGCTGTCACGTCAGCGCCATGCTCTACGAGGATGCGTGCAACTTTGACATGACCTTCCCTCGAAGCCAATTTGTTATGCTCCTGGGCACTTGGCCCACATTTCTTTTCTTTTTCTTTTCCTTCTTGACCGCTATGTACTTATATGATCACATGATTTTGACTCACATGACTGCTTACCTGTACAACAGAGCCATCTTGTCGGGAACTTCATTGTTCCCTCCTTTTGTACGTTTCCTATTGTTCTCTTCTTATGGTAGTCTGTGACCACCATTGTTCGTAACTCCATTGTTCCGTGACTCTCATTGTTCATGACTCTATTGTTCTCCTCTTTTGTATGCTTAGTCAGGTAGCTGCCCTTTTGTATATAAGCAGGACGTATATCCTAGAGTTGGGCCTTAAGCCTGACTTAGTTTGCAATCTATTGCGTTCTCTGTCCTTGTTGCTTGAACAAACATTTCTCTTTTATCTTTCTTTGAAGTAATCTTCAAGTCCTTGAAGTTACTTCCCCTTCCTCTTTATCTTCACCCAGACATTGGTCTTAACGACCTTCTTGCTTTTATCACCTTTCAAAGCACTTAGGTTATTAAGGGAATTACGACCCTTATAACTTCATCACTGCCGCACATTTTACCTTCGCGCACGTCGTGCCTTAAGGTTCAATAGGCCTTAACATAAGTCAGGCTTTCCTTGAATGTCCTTGAAACACAGGACAATACCAGTTACACCCTGGCGGCAGTAGTACTTATCGGAACTCTTGAACAAAACAAGAGAGTTCACAGGAGACAACAAGACGATCTCCCAGCACACGTCAAAGGCGAAGCATACTTCAAATACTACGGAGCCGGACATAAAGATACCGGATACTAAGTCGATCTCCCAAAGAAATCACACGGAGTTGTTGAATTCGTCAAAGTAGAAGATGAAGACTATTGGGTAAAACTCCTCTGGAAGGATAACCAGTGGTACACAAACCAAGGAGGAGTACTCCACACCTCAAAACTCGGTCATTGGAGAGAAACAGACCCTCAGCACCCACATTACGTCAATCCAGAACACTACAGCCCAACACTCCACACTGCTATCAAGCAATCACCACACGAAGAAGTACTTGCAGGAGGAATTCACCATATCGCAACCCTCCAAGGAACCAACCCGTTCACAGAACAACCCCCTATTCTTCCTCAAATTGAAACAGCAGTCCAACAAGGCATCACTATCCCCCTCAATACTATCCCAGCCACCACTGTTCAACCCCAGCTATCTATCCAAACCACAATGGCAGAACAACCACAGGAAATTAATGTCGCTACTGGACAAAGCGAACAAGAAGCACAACAAATCAACGTCATCACTAGCCCTGCCAATGGTGCTCTTAAAGGGAACCCACCACCCATCTTCACTGGAGACAGAAGCACGACCAGAAAGTTTATCAATAACTTTGACCTCTGGAAAGCAATTAATCGACACAATGACACCATGAAGAAACCCTTTTCCAGGGTCATTACCCTCCTCACCTACATGGACGGTCCCCTAGTAGATGCTTGGAAGGAGGAACAAATGCACAAACTCCAAGAAGCAATTGACGATGGAACCCAGGAAACAGACGAAGATCTCTGGGACAGCTTCATAGAAAGGTTCAAAATAGCCTTCACCAACCAAAACCAAAAGGAGGAAGCCTATCAAAAACTATGCAAACTCAAGCAAGGAGAAAGCCTCGATGACTTCTTTGCTAAATTTAAGCAACTCGCCCACAAAGCAGGAGTTCCCCTAGATGACAAGGGAACTATCGAAACCCTCAAACGTGCCATGAATGAACCACTTACTAGAGCGGTTATACAATCCCCCGATTTCAACCCAAACGCAGATGTCCCATGGACTTTTAAAAAATGGGAAGACCAGGCTAGAATGTCCCATCAGAAATGGCTAGCCGCCTCTCAATACAGTCAGCAAAAACAAGGACTGTACAAAGCCTTTGGACTAAAGCCAAACCAAGGGAAAAACAACCAGTACAGAAGAAACAGAACTTCCGGACCACGCACCACCTCCCAAGGAGGATATGCCATGGACGTCGACACCAATAGAATGGGACAAACACATTCCGACGCTAAAAAGCAACAACTCATGGACGAAAACAAATGCTTTTACTGCGAAATCAAAGGACATCAAGCTTGCGTATGTTGCAAGAAAATAGTGGACTGTGCCAAAAGTGGCAGAACCGCTAAAAGTGACAATCCTACTGTTAGGAATCAAGACCCCATTGACATGACCCCAGACGACATCTCTGGTTTCTTGAAAGACCACATGGGCTCACTTGACGAAGATACCAAGCTGAACATCATCGAATCCCTTATGCTGAAGGATTTTTCCCAAGCCCAAAACTAGCTGCCATAGTTAGGGCATTCCGCCTCAATAGTGTTTTTGTAAATCGCTCAAATTCTGTGCAAATAAAAGTTGTGTTTTCACACTATCAAGGGAAGGCAGAAGAAACAGTCCTACTTGACACTGGGGCAACCGAAAACTTCATCGACCATACAACTGTCGTTAAACTACGCTTAGGAATGAAGAAACTCCCCTACCCCTGCCCAGTATTCAATGTCAATGGAACCCTTAATCGCCATGGAACAATCACTCATGCCTGCGATCTACTCGTCACTAAAGGCAACAAAAGGGAACATCAAAGGTTCTTTGTCACTAATCTAGGACGAGATTGACTCCTTTTTGGTTACCCATGGTTTAAAGCTTTTAAACCAGAAATCAACTGGGAAAAGGGAACACTCTTAGGCCCAAAAGTTCAAATGGAAACTCTATTATTTGGAACCCTTCAACGCGCCAAAACATGGGTTAAAAGTAAAGTACCAGTTAATGAAGATCTTATCCTTGAAGCACAACAAACTAGGTGCGCTCCATGGTTGGGAGTAACCCCTTTAGAAATAAAGGGAGGCCCAGTGGAAGTCAATCGCACCCACACAGCAGTAGAAATGGCCCATAAATACGCAATGGAACATGGGAAGGAGGAAATTACCCTCCCGGAAAAATTCAAATGTCACACGGCATTATTCTCAGATGAAGAAGCAAACAAATTTCCACCAACTCGTGGTGAAGGAGACCATAAAATTGTACTAATGGACACTGCACCCACCCGCTTCAATTGCAAAGTTTATCCACTTTCAAGGGATGAACAAAAGGCGGAGGATCAATTCATTGACGAAAACTTGGCCAAAGGATATATCACACCATCAGACTCCCCCTACGGTTTCTCAACCTTTATGGTCCCTAAAAAGGACTCTAAAGAGAAACGGTATATCATTGATTATTGTCCTCTCAATGCGGTCACCAGAAAGGACATTACCCCACTTCCCAACCTCAAACAATGCATCGAAAACCTACAAGGAATGGAACTATTCAGTAAATTCGACATCCGCTGGGGCTATAACAATATCCGGATATGTGAAGGGGACCAATGGAAAGCTGCTTTCAAAACTCGCCAAGGACTATTCGAACCAAAAGTAATGTTCTTTGGCATGAGCAACTTACCAGCAAGTTTTCAACGCTTTATGAATGGTATTCTTGAAGAGTTATATGAACACTTTGAGAAGAAAGGTGTACTCGAAATATGACGCATACTCCAAAACTACATGGATGATTGCAGAATAGGAACCCTACTCAAGGACTTTGACCTTCACATCAATATTATCCACTTCTTATTTGATCTCCTTGCACACCATGGCCTACACCTCAAATTGTCGAAATCTGTCTTTATGCAGCCACAAATGGATTTCTTAGGTGTCCGAATATCAAAAGACAGAGCTACAGTTGACCCAGCTAAAGTCGCAGGACTCAGAGACTACCCACGGGAACTCAAAGATAAACGACAAGTCTGTGGCTTCCTAGGAGTCTCTGGGTATCATCGCATGTTTTGCCCTAACTTCAGCATCATCGCCATGCCACTCACAAAGCTCACTGGGAAAGACATACTGTTCGAATGGGGACCCCAACAAAAGGAGGCTCAAAACAAACTTATCGACATGATTACCCATGCACTAGTACTTGTTTGACCAAACCCTGACCGACAATTTGAACTCGAAACAGATGCGTCACAAATCGGAACAGGCGCCATACTATATCAACAAGACCCCCCTATAACAAAATCAGATGGCACCCAAAAACCAGGACCAAGACGACCAGTTGGATTTCACTCCCAAAAGTTTACCCAAACTGAGCATAATTACCCTATCTATGACCGAGAATTCTTGGGAGTTATGTGCAGACTACGCTGCTGGTCTCACCTCCTCAAAGGGACAACTATACCTGTTCTAGTCTTCACTGATCACACCAACCTTCGTTACTACTGGGAACCCAGGAAAATAGGCCCTCACGTTGCTGGATACTTACCGGAAAGGGAGCAGTACAACATCATTTTGGAATACAAACCTGGCACCACTAATCACACAGATGCATTATCCAGAAGACCTGACTACGAGGGACCCAATCCAATTAATGACGACGTCACTGTATGGCCAGACCACTACTTTTGCGACAACCATACCTCAATTCGAGTATTCGACATGGATAGTATCGGTGATAACTTGGATAGCCGTATCAAATTGGCTCAATACAAAGAGCAACTGCTACTCAAGAAATGGGCACCAACACATAACCTTTCCCTATTGGACGGCACACATTGGTATCACGGGACTGCCCTGGTTGTCGTGGCAGACAACGCTCTTAGGAGGGGAGTAATTTCCCTTTTTCACGACCACATGACTGCCGGTCACACCGGAATTACCAAAACACTCCAACTAATCACCCCGTACTACTGGTGGCCCAACCTAAAAACCTTTGTCACTGAATACGTCAAAGGATGTGCTACATGCCAAATGACCAAAGTCAATACCCATCCTACCCATCCACCCATGTTTCCCATCACCCCCACAGACAACGCGCAACCCTTTGAAACCATTGCAATGGACTTCATCACTAAACTCCCACAATCAGGTGGTTTCGACACCATTCTCACAATCACGGACACTGATTGTTCTAAAGTGTCTATCTTCATCCCCTGTCACAAGACCATTGACTCAGAAGGAGTAGCCTTACTCTATCTCAATCATGTCATTCCCCACTACGGCATTCCCCGCAAAATCATATCGGACTGTGATGTCCGCTTTGTATCGAAGTTCTCAACAGAACTCTGCTGTATTCTCAATATCCATCAGAACATCAGCATGGCATATCACCCTCAAACCGATGGGGCAAGCGAAAGAACCAATCAAACCTTAGAACAATACCTCTGAGTATTCTGCGGAACACAACAGAACAACTGGCACACATGGTTACCACTTGCTCAGTACACTAAGAACTCATGGCCATCCGCAACTACTAAGAAAACGCCATATGACTTACTCATCAGATATACACCCCAAGTACACCAACCAACCAGAAAGACCACTATCCCCTCCCTCGAACAACAACTCTCATCCATCGAAGAAGCCAGGAAAGCCGCCCAAGAGGTCCAATGTAAAGCGCAAGAATCCTGGATAAAAGAGAAGCCACAATACGTTCCATTTGCAGTAGGCTCAAAGGTCTGGCTAGAAGGAACCAACCTACGACTTCCAAGTAACACCACACCCAAGCTTTCCCCAAGGAGATACGGACCTTTTAAGGTAGTCTCCCAAATATCCAAAGTTGCTTACAAACTCGAACTCCCTCCCACCTGGAAAATCCATGACGTCTTTCACGCTTCCCTACTCATGCCCTACAAAGAAACAGACCAACATGGACCCAACTTTCTAGAACCACCACCAGAAATACTAGAAGGCGAACCAGAATGGGAAGTCAAGAAGATTCTGAAAGAGAGGTCTTTTGGCCGTTGGAAGAAGAAGCAATACCTTGTGCACTGGAAGAACTACTCGCCAGCACATGATTCATGGGTTAACACTGAGGACCTCCACGCTCCGGAGTTACTATCGGACTTTCAAAATACCTTGAGCAGTATAAGAACCCTCCCTCTCAACGAGTCATCCCCAGCATGTCCAACCAGGCGTTCTACACCTTTACTACTGACCCCCCTTTCAATTCGTTCCGCCACCTCTTCAGAGATCTCACTATCTGGCCTAGTCATAAGTTCCACGTCTTCATCCCAACTACCCAGAAAACTTCGTCGCTGTACAGAATGATCCACCCCACTCACGCTCACACCCTTGAGCACTCCTCCTTCTGCAAAGAGCAGTACTGTCCCTACCATCGTTGAATGCCCCTCGACTTTACTCAGCCAATGCACTTCAGCTATGTCTACGTCGGACCAGGAGGTACCACAGTCCATACACAGCAGTCCATCTATGGCAATGGAGACATTACCCTTTTCTCCATGATCGTCCCCACCACTGGCCCCTCCTATCACTGCTGGACTAGAGGTCGCCTCTACAGCAACAGATATTTACTCCAATCTGAGGATAGCTTTGAGCAGCTTCCCAGGCACATCATGTTACGCTCCTGGGCACTTGGCCTGTATTTTTCTTCTTTTTCTTGACTGATATGTACTTATATGATCACATGACCTCGACTCACATGACTGCTTACTTGTACAACAGAGCCATCTTGCCGGGAACTTCATTGTTCCCTCTTTTTGTACGTTTCCCATTGTTCTCTCCTTATGGTAGTCTGTGACCACCATTGTTCATGACTCCATTGTTCTGTGACGCCTATTGTTTGTGACCCCATTGTTCTCCTCGTTTTTACGCTTAGTCAGGTAGCTGCCCTTTTGTATATAAGCTGGACTTATATCCTAGAGTTGGGCCTTAAGCCTAACTTAGTTTGCAATCTATTGCGTTCTCTGTCCTTGTTGCTTGAACAAACATTTCGCTTTTATCTTTCTTTGAAGTAATCTTCAAGTCCTTGAAGTTACTTCTCTTTCCTCTTTATCTTCACCCAGACATTGGTCTTAGCGACCCTCTCACTTTTATCACCTTCCAAAGCACTTAGGTTATTAAGGGAATTACGACCCTTATAACTTCGTCACTGCTGCATATTTCACCTTTGCACACGTCGCGCCTTAAGGTTCAATAGGCCTTAACATAAGTCAGGCTTTCCTCAAACATCCTTGAAACATAGGACAACACCAGTTACATCCTGGTGGCAGTAGTACTTATCAGAACTCTCGAACAAAATAAGAGAGTCCACAGGAGACAACAAGACGATCTCCCAGCACATGTCAAAGGCGAAGCATACTTCGAATACTACGGAGCTGGACATAAAGACACCGGATACTACATCGATCTCCCAAAGAAAACACACAGAGTCGTTGAATTCGTCAAAGTAGAAGACGAAGACTATTGGGTAAAACTCCTCTGGAAAGACAACCAGTGGTACACAAACCAAGGAGGAGTACTTCACACCTCAAAACTCAGTCATTGGAGAGAAACAGACCCTCAGCACCCACATTACGTCAATCTAGAGCACTACAGCCCAACACTCCACACCGCTATCAAGCAACCACCACATGAAGAAGTACTTGCAGGAGGAATTCACCATATCGCAACCCTCCAAGGAACCAACCCGTTCACAGAACAACCCCCTATTCTTCCTCAAATCGAAACAGCAGTCCAACAAGGCATCACCATCCCCCTTGATACTATCCCAGCCACTGCTGTTCACCCCCAACTATCTATCCAAACCACAATGGCAGAACAACCACAGGAAATTAATGTCGCTACTGGACAAAGCGAACAAGAAGCACAACAAATCAACGTCATCACTAGCCCTGCCAATGGTGCTCTTAAAGGGAACCCACCACCTATCTTCTCCGGAGATAGAAGCACAACCAGAAAGTTTATCAATAACTTCGATCTCTGGAAAGCAATTAATCGACACAATGACACCATGAAGAAACCCTTTTCCAGGGTCGTCACCCTCCTCACCTACATGGATGGCCCCTTAGTAGATGCCTGGAAGGAGGAACAAATGTACAAACTCCAAGCAGCAATCAATGATGGAACCCAGGAAACAGACGAAGATCTCTGGGACAGCTTTATAGAAAGGTTCAAAACAGCCTTCACCAACCAAAACCAAAAGGAGGAAGCCTATCAGAAATTATGCAAACTCAAGCAAGGAGAAAGCCTCGACGACTTCTTTGCTAAATTTAAGCAACTTGCCCACGAAGCAGGAGTTCCCCTAGATAACAAGGGAACTATTGAAACCCTCAAACGCGCTATGAACGAACCACTTACTAGAGCGGTTATACAATCCCCCGATTTCAACCCAAACGCAGACGTCCCATGGACCTTTAAAAAATGGGAAGACCAGGCTAGAATGTCCCATCAGAAATGGCTAGCTGCCTCTCAATATAGTCGGCAAAAACAAGGATTGTACAAAGCCTTTGGACTAAAGCCAAGCCAAGGAAGAAGCAATCAGTACAGAAGAAATAGAACTTCTGGACCACGCACTACTTCCCAAGGAGGATATGCCATGGACGTCGACGCCAATAGAATGGGACAAACACATTCCAACGCCAAAAAGCAGCAACTTATGAATGAAAACAAATGTTTTTACTGTGAAATTCAAGGACACCAAGCCCGTGTCTGCCACAAGAAAATAGCGGACCGTGCCAAAAGTGGCAAAACTGCTGGCAGTAACACTCCTACTGTCCGAAACCAAGACCCCATTGACATGACCCCAGACGACATTTCTGGTTTCCTGAAAGACCATATGGGCTTGCTTGATGAAGATACCAAGCTGAGCATCATTGAATCTCTTATGCCGAAGGATTTTTCCCAAGCCCAAAACTAGCTGCCATAGTTAGGGCATTCTGCCTCGATAGTGTCTTTGTAAATCGCTCAAATTCTGTGCAAATAAAAGTCGCGTTTTCACACTATCAAGGGAAGGCAGAAGAAACAGTCCTACTTGACACTGGGGCAACCAAGAATGTCATCAACCATACAACCGTCATTAAACTACGCTTAGGAATGAAGAAACTCCCCTACCCCTGCCCAGTATTCAATGTCGATGGAACCCTTAACCGCCATGGAACAATCACTCATGCCTGTGACCTACTCGTTACTAAAGGCAACAAAAGGGAACGTCAAAGATTCTTTGTCACTAATCTAGGACAAGATCGACTTCTCTTTGGCTACCCATGGTTTAAAGCTTTTAAACCAGAAATCAACTGGGAAAAGGGAACACTTCTAGGCCCAAAAGTTCAAATGGAAACTCTATTATTTGGAACCCTTCAACGCACAAAAACATGGGTCAAAAGCAAAGTACCAATTAACGAAGACCTCATCCTCGAAGCACAACAAACCAGGTGCGCTCCATGGTTGGGAGTAACCCCTTTAGAAATAAAGGGAGGCCCAGTGGAAGTCAATCGCACCCATACAGCGGTAGAAATGGCCCATAAGTACACAACGGAACATGGGAAGGAGGAAATTACCCTCCCAGAAAAATTTAAACGTCACACGGCATTATTTTCAGATGAAGAAGCAAACAAATTTCCACCAACCCATGGTGAAGGAGACCATAAAATTGTACTAATGGACACTGCACCCACCCGCTTCAACTGCAAAGTTTATCCACTTTCAAGAGATGAACAAAAAGCAGAGGATCAATTCATCGACGAAAATTTGGCCAAAGGATACATCACACCATCGGACTCCCCCTACGGTTTTTCAACCTTTATGGTCCCTAAAAAGGACTCTAAAGAGAAACGGTATATTATTGATTATTGCCCCCTCAATGCGGTCACTAGAAAAGACGTTACCCCACTTCCCAACCTCAAACAATGCATCAAAAACTTACAGGGAATGGAATTATTCAGTAAATTTGACATCCGCTGGGGCTATAACAATATCCGGATACGTGAAGGGGACCAATGGAAAGCTGGTTTCAAAACTCGCCAAGGACTATTCGAACCAAAAGTAATGTTCTTCGGCATGAGCAATTCACCAGCAAGTTTTCAACGTTTTATGAACGGTATTCTTGAAGAGTTATATGAACACTTTGAGAAGAAAGGTGTACTCGAAATATGACGCATACTCCAAAACTACATGGATGATTGTGGAATCGGAACCCTACTCAAAGACTTTGACCTTCACGTCGATATTATCCACTTCCTATTCGATCTCCTTGCACACCATGGCCTACACCTCAAATTGTCAAAATCTGTCTTTATGCAGCCGCAAATGGATTTCTTGGGTGTCCGAATATCAAAAGACGGAGCTACAGTTGACCCAGCTAAAGTCGCAGGACTCAGAGACTACCCACAGGAGCTAAAAGACAAATGACAAGTCTGCGGTTTCCTAGGAGTCTCTGGGTATCACTGCATGTTTTGTCCTAATTTCAGTATCATCACCGCACCACTCACAAAGCTCACTGGAAAAGATGTACCTTTCAAATGGGGGCCCCAACAAAAAGAGGCTCAAAACAAACTTATTGACATGATTACCCACGCACCAGTACTCGTTCGACCAGACCCAGACCAACAATTCAAACTCGAAACAGATGCGTCACAAATTGGAACAGGTGCCATATTATACCAGCGGGATCCTCCTATTACGAAACCAGACAGTACCCAAAAACCAGGACCAAGACAACCAGTTGGATTTCATTCCCAGAAATTCACCCAAACTGAACAAAATTACCCTATCTATGACCGGGAATTCTTAGGAGTTATGCACGGACTACGCTGCTGGTCTCATCTCCTCAAAGGAACAACTATACCTGTCCTAGTCTTCACTGATCACACCAACCTTCGTTACTACCAGGAACCCAGAAAAATAGGTCCTTGTGTTGCTGGATATCTACCGGAAAGGGAGCAATATAACATCATTTTGGAATATAAACCTGGCGCTACCAATCGCGCGGATGCATTATCCAGAAGACCTGACTATAAGGGACCCAATCCAATTAATGACGATGTCACTGTTTGGCCAGACCACTACTTTTGCGACAATCATACCTCAATCCGAGTATTTGACATGGATAGTATTGGTGATAACTTGGATAGTCGTATCAAATTGGCTCAATACAAAGAGCAACCGTTACTCAAGAAATGGGCACCAACACATAACCTCTCCCTATTGGACGGCACACATTGGTATCACGGGACTGCCCTAGTTGTCATGGCAGACAATGCTCTTAGGAGGGGAGTAATTTCCCTTTTTCATGACCACGTGACTGCTGGCCACGCCAGGATTACCAAGACACTTCAACTAATTACTCTGTACTACTGGTGGCCCAACCTGAAAACCTTTGTCACTGAATACGTCAAAGGATGCGCTACATGCCAAATGACTAAAGTCAATACCCACCCTACCCACCCACCCATGTTTCCCATCACCCCCGCAGACAACGCGTGACCCTTTGAGACCATCGCAATGGACTTCATCACTAAACTCCCACAGTCAGGTGGTTTTGACACCATTCTCATGATCACGGACACCGATTGCTCTAAAGCATCTATCTTCATCCCCTGTCACAAGACCATTGACTCAGAAGGAGTAGCCTTACTCTATCTTAATCATGTCATTCCCCACTACGGCATTCCCCACAAAATCATATCGGACCATGACGTCCGCTTCGTATCGAAATTCTCAACAGAACTCTGCCGTATTCTCAAAATCCATCAGAACATCAGCACGGCATATCACCCTCAGACCGATGGGGCAAGCAAAAGAACCAATCAAACCTTAGAACAATACCTCCGAGTATTCTGCGGAACCCAACAGAACAACTGGCATGCATGGTTACCACTCGCTCAGTAAACCAAGAACTCATGGCCATCCGCAACTACAAAGAAAACACCATACGACTTACTCATCGGATACACACCCCAAGTACATCAACCAACCAGAAAAACCACCATTCCCTCCCTAGAACAACGACTCTCATCCATTGAAGAAGCCAGGAAAGCCGCCCAAGAGGCCCAATGTAAAGTGCAAGAATCCTGGATAAAAGAGAAGCCACAACACGTTCCATTTGCAGTAGCCTCAAAAGTCTGGCTAGAAGGAACCAACTTACGACTTCCAAGTAACACCACACCCAAGCTTTCCCCAAGGAGATATGGACCTTTTAAGGTAGTCTCCCAAATATCAAAAGTCGCTTACAAACTCGAACTCCCTTCTACTTGGAAAATCCATGACGTCTTCCACACCTCATTACTCACACCTTACAAAGAAACCAATCAGCACGGCCCCAATTTTATCGAACCACCCCCTGATATTCTAGAAGGTGAACCTGAATGGGAAGTCGAGAAGATTCTAAAAGAGAGGTCTTTTGGCCATTGGAAGAAGAAGCAATACCTCATGCGCTGGAAGGGCTACTCACCAGCTCATGACTCATGGACTAACTCCAAGGATCTCCATGCACTGGAGCTATTAGCGGACTTCCAAAATCAATCAAGGAGTATAAGAACCCTCCAACTTGACGACTCAACCTCATCTCTCTTATGTCCAGTAACCTCACCATCCCTCACTATCAAAGCTATGTCTACCAACAAGAACAGTGCACCATCTATACCCGCAAACGCATTGACTGGAACGGCGACATATCCCTTTTCTTGACGATCGTCACCCCAGGACATGCCACTTGCCACAGTTGGACCACTGGACAACAACATGGCAATGGATACATCGTCACTTGTGAGGACACCTCTGATAATTACCCAGGGCAAATTACCCGCTCCACCAGTTACCTCCCCCAGCCTAGCTTCTCAGTCATCGACACCACCACTCCCAGTACCACCACCGACATTCCTGGCACCCCCTCCTGCTACGGGGCTTTCTACATCCCCCTCCCAGAGACTACTTGCCCTGGCGGATGCCACAGTGAATGCGATCACGTTCCCACTCCCATTCGACGATCGGTCCCCCAACCCTCCCCCTTCATCCATACCAACTACCCCGAACCCTTCCCCATCTCACCCACTAACGCCGGTGGTCCTCCGCCATACCCGATCCCCCCTCCCATCATTCTTCCACAATCGATCTCAGTCCCCCCCTTTGGAGTATCAGGAGACTCCACTAATGATCTTCGGAATAGGGACACCCACTCAAGAGGACATAAAAGATGTCAGGAGGAACTGTTGAGCACTCCTGAAAGCTATGGAGGCTCACCAAAGGCTAGAAAACGCTCTTGAGGCTTGGACAGAAGGACTGATGCCCGCCATTAACATTCTTGGCAATGACGGACTTGACAATCAAGTTTTCACCACTAGCTTTCGAGATTTCTCCGCTGTCCAACATCTTTTCTTTGTTCCCCAGGTCTTGACTGAAGTAGAGCCATTCCTGGATGATGACAGCGTCCAGAGCGACCCACCTGAGTCTTTGGGTGCCCAGTACAATCCCACAATTTCGAAGACAAGTAGTCCATCTCCCATCACTATTAACCCACCACTGAGCGACGAACTCAATGACCCCACACACCCTGGTGAAGGGTGGGCCCTCTTTGATGCTGGAGATCCTGGACACTACCCTCTCACCTTTATCAATGATGAAGGACAGGCGGAAACCGCCAAGTATATCTGTTTTCGTTCTACAGAGGAAGACACTTACCTGGTGGGAACTCGGGGAAAGAATGAAAAGGAGTATGCCACCCCGCTACAGGCGAAAGCCTACCCGTCCCCAAATTTCAATCGTCGTGGAGTTAAAGACACCGATCTCGATCTTTTTCATCCCGCCCATCCTTCTCGCCTTATGGTGGATACAGCGTTGGTCAATCTCAAAGACCCTGGGGTTCTTGCTGATGTTCATCGGCTTTGGGGTTTGCATAACATTATTTCTAGTGCCAAGAGACGACGCCTAGAGCTGGAGAAGAAGGAGACTCGAGCTGAAGCTGACCTACTCATAGTAGAATGGCGCCTTGCCTCTAGTGCGGTTCGTACCAGTCTCCAACAGCACCTTCTCGCCACACGTCCCCCTTCCCCCCCCACCTTTCTTCTTCCAACCCATGATTATCGGGTCCCATGCATTTTTGCCACCCAAGGTCCACCTGATGTTGAAGAAGGAGAAGACAGCTTGGAGGACTGTGCTGTGCTTGGTAAGCGACGTCGAGGAAACAACGTCGTCTTTCCATATTGCCTCAGGTGCAATCAGGATGCACCAGGTCATGGGGTTGAGGAGTGCCCCCTTTGGAAGACATGCCGCTGGTGCCTTAGTACTCAGCATGCTCATGACGAGTGTCCCTCCCCCCACAATTCCTGTGCAGCTAACCGCTGCCTCGTCTACTTTGGGCACCCTAACTTCGGCAATTACTGTTCGGCAACCCCGGCCAGATTACTTCGCCACAAATTAGAGGTTGCGTATGCAGAGGCAGAGTGGGACAATGCTGATACCTGCTACGAAGGATCTGACAAGTAGTTGCGTGGTAGCAACTCTCTAGGAAGGGCGTCGTGTTATGCTCCTGGGCACTTGGCCCGTATTTTTCTTCTTTTTCTTGACTGATATGTACTTATATGATCACATGACCTCGACTCACATGACTGCTTACTTGTACAACAGAGCCATCTTGCCAGGAACTTCATTGTTCCCTCTTTTTGTACGTTTCCCATTGTTCTCTCCTTATGGTAGTCTGTGACCACCATTGTTTGTGACTCCATTGTTCTGTGACGCCTATTGTTTGTGACCCCATTGTTCTCCTTGTTTGTATGCTTAGTCAGGTAGCTGCCCTTTTGTATATAAGCAGGACTTATATCCTAGAGTTGGGCCTTAAGCCTGACTTAGTTTGCAATCTATTGCGTTCTCTGTCCTTGTTGCTTGAACAAACATTTCGCTTTTATCTTTCTTTGAAGTAATCTTCAAGTCCTTGAAGTTACTTCTCTTTCCTCTTTATCTTCACCCAGACATTGGTCTTAGCAACCCTCTCGCTTTTATCACCTTCCAAAGCACTTAGGTTATTAAGGGAATTACGACCCTTATAACTTCATCACTGCCACGTATTTCACCTTTGCGCACGTCGTGCCTTAAGGTTCAATAGGCCTTAACACATCACAAGGTCAACCACCATCCTTCCCCATCCCGGTTACTGGCCACACTTCACCATCCCCTATCCCGATCCCACCTTGTATCTCCCATCAGAATGAGGACAATATGGCTTGAGCACCATCCCCCTCCCCTCTATTAACCCTACCCCCAACCCTGTCACTCCAACACTAGCACCGTCGCCCTCTATCACCCCAGCCGTCCAGCATCCACTCAAACGTAGTTGTTGACACACTCCCCGATGACGAGATACTTACACTAGCGGGACAAATTCCCTCTTCGGCACAGGTTCGCCATGTGAGAAAGCAATGCAGAGCCTTGTTGAAATACATGGAGCATCAGGAGTGTATCACTGGGGCGCTTTCGGCTTGGACGGAGGATCTCCTCCCAGCCCTGAACATTCTGGGGAACACTGAGCTTGACGACCAGGTGTTCACTACCACCTTCCGTGATTACACGGCAGTCGAACACCTCTTTCTCATTCCCCAAATTCTTGACAAAATCGAGGGTTACATGTCAGACGACGATGTGCAGAGCGACAAGCCAGTCAGATTCGCTTAGTATAACCCCACCATTTCCATCTCATCTACACCCAGTCCCATCCCCAACATCCCTCAGCTTACTTAGCAGCTTGACGACCCGAACCATCCAGGAGTTGGATGGAGCGAGTACAACCGCAGTGATGCGCAACAATACCCGCTCGTCTTCCTCAACGAGTATGGGCAGGATGAGGTGGCACGCTATGTCACCTTCAGGCAAATTGGGGTCGACACTCATCTTGTAGGAACTTGCAAACAGGGTGATCCTGAGTTTTCTATTCCCCTCCACACACGTGCACACCCCGCCCCCAATTTCAATCGCCCTGGGGTCAAAGATTATGACCTCAACATTTTCCACCCCTCCTCCACTTCCCGACTCCTCATCGATAACGCCATCATTGATCTCAAGGATCCCGGTGTTGTTGCTGACGTTTATAGGTATCGAGCGCATCAGAGTGAACTCGAGGCGGTAAAGCGCCAGCAAGTTGAGCTTGATAAAAGGGAAGATAGCGCCCAGAGCAAGCTCAGTATGGTGGAACGACACCTCACTAGCACTGCTGTTCGCACCCGACTTGTTCCTCATCTCAATCGTCTCCGCCCCCCTCCTACTAATGCCATCCACATCCCACACATTTTTGCTGCTCAAGGACCACCAGATGTCGAGGAAGGTGAAGATAGTCTTGAGTGCCGTGCTGTCTTAGGCAAGCAGCGTTGAGGAGGCAAACCCAAGTTCCCTTATTGTCTCAAATGCAATGAGTCGCACCCCAATCACATCGAAGAGGAGTGTCCCCTCTGGAAGACGTGTCGTTGGTGTCTTAGCACCCAACATGCGCACAACAAGTGCAATCGCCCCCATGAACAATGCGACGCTGAGTACTGCGCTGTCCCTCATACTCATCCCAACTTTGGGGACATGTGCGCGGCTATGTTATCCCCCACCTTGTGTCACAAGCTGGAGTTAGCCCACACTGACTCTGATAAAGAGTTTTATGCAGTCTCTTACTAGTTGCGTGGTAGCAACTCTCTAGGAAGGGCGTCATGTTACACTCCTGGGCACTTGGCCCACATTTCATTTCTTTTTCTTTTCCTTCTTGACTGCTATGTACTTATACGATCACATGACTTCGACTCACATGACTGCTTACCTGTACAACAGAGCCATCTTGTTGGGAACTTCATTGTTCCCTCCTTTTGTACGTTTCCTATTGTTCTCTTCTTATGGTAGTCTGTGACCACCATTGTTTGTGACTCCATTGTTCTGTGACTCTCATTGTTTGTGACTCTATTGTTCTCCTCTTTTGTACGCTTAGTCAGGTAGCTGCCCTTTTGTATATAAGCAGGACTTATATCCTAGAGTTGGGCCTTAAGCCTGACTTAGTTTGCAATCTATTGTGTTCTCTGTCCTTGTTGCTTGAACAAACATTTCTCTTTTATCTTTCTTTGAAGTAATCTTCAAATCCTTGAAGTTACTTCCCCTTCCTCTTTATCTTCACCCAGACATTGGTCTTAACAACCTTCTCACTTTTATCACCTTTCAAAGCACTTAGGTTATTAAGGGAATTATGACCCTTATAACTTCATCACTGCCGCACATTTTACCTTCGCGCATGTTGCGCCTTAAGGTTCAATAGGCCTTAACACAATTGCAAAGCAGTTGTCCCCTCAGTGACGCCCTGAGAATGGCCATCCCGCAAGTGCCCAGTCACCAAGAACTTCACTACAGTGTGTAATCCGCAAGAAGAGGTGTATTGTAATGGAGTACTGAGGGGTGGCAATGGCCTTTCCTCTTGTTCAATTACCACTGGGGTCCCAATTGCTTCGCGTATCCAGCGCCAAATTCCAAGATGTGGTTTCCCCATGTCAAACAGCTGTTTCATCCCTTCGTCTACGGTTTGCGACACAACATCAAAACGAGCATGCTCAACCCAGTGCATAGCAGCATATTCAGCGAGAGGGTATTCTTGCAGCCTGTCTCTGGTGATATCTTCACCCAGGTGCAGTAAAATACCCAGACAAGCTTGTGCGACAAGCGTATGGGCGGGTGTCAGGGAGATATGATAACAATGGGATATAGTGTCACATTTTTCGCCAAAGCGGGAAGACGTCAAGAACTCCTTGACTGAGAAGTGGGAAAATTGGATAATGGGGGAGTCGTCGACGTTGACAAGTGCAAGTAATGTGGAGCATGTTGACATCACTGCTTCTAGCAGATCTTCTAGGTGCCAATCATTGCAGAATTTCGGAATCAGTCCAGCATTGAAGTCAAATGCAAGGAATTCTGCCAGTTCCTCAACTCAAAGTGGATGGGAAATGACGGCGACGCATTGGAGGAGCCGTTGGGCAAATTCCCAGTTTGTGTCCTTGATCTCTTGCAAGGTGCGCTCGTATGTCCCATCGAGCGTCGCTGGTAACATTGCCAGGATCTTGCGTTCCATTGTTGTGTTCCGAGTACAACTTGGAAAGAATGGTACAGTAGGAATCGGACTGACGGCAAAGCTGGACCAGAATGGATGAGAGAAACCCACAGAGGTCCTTCTTTTGGTCCTCCCTAAAGTCGTAGTAAAAGATAGCAAGTGACGCAAGCCCAGATTTTCGCATGGTCTCGATCTCTTTGACGATTGTGGAACTGACCAACACGGTTAGTTCGCAAGACGGAAATACCAGTAGGACAACGTACCAAATGACACTCTTTCCAGCACCCGCTACGAAAGTCGAAATTGGGAAACCATCAGCCTGCAAATTACGAGAGGGTGAACGTTGTTGGTAGGCGACTGACGTTTCCCATGTATCCAGAGTAGGGAACTCTGCCCAGATACTTTCCATTCTGAGAACATACCACCTTTAATAAACCACTCCCCGGTCCCATGATGCCACAATCGCCGGGCGATGTTATAATTTTTCCATGGGTCCGGGGGAGACAGCCAGCTTCGAATATCTTGGTGCACCTTTTCACCTGCCAGACAATCAGTTGATCTGTGCAATAGCAATTTCGGGGAACGACCGACGATTAAATTTATTCATATCACTTGTCATTTGATGTAGGGTCTCTAACGCTCAGTCAGACACAGAATGAGTTCGTTGTCACCAACAAAACGTATGGAGGGCTTCTTGCACACTGGCAAGATGGGAGGTTTTACAACAGATGGAGAGCATACAAGCCAAGTGTTTTTAGGAGAGGAATTGGTCCGATGTGAGGAAATGATGAAGGGACAGTGGGGCGAAGGTCAGCGCACCACCTCTTGCACATAAATGTGTCTTATTTTTGCACACTCTCCCGCTGTAAAATTGCCTGAAACAGATGGGTGCCAGTTGGAATCAAGTGCTGGTGGTGGTTGTGGCGTTGAAGGAAGATTATAACCAACAAAAGGCTGTGTGTAGGTGCGCGTCGATAGGGCTGTGCACTGCACCATATATGGGTATATTGACAGCTGTAATATGGTATGAAAGTGACTGCGAGCCATACCATAAACCAAAACCAAGACAGTCGACAGTACAGCATGGCCGCAGTCATCAGCAAGATGACATCCTGCTGGACAACTGGAAATGCTAGGGTTACTAGGAATCCAACCCTAGTCGACCTAGTCTACATTTCCAGTGATTCCAGCCACTCTAGTTCAGTTTAATGTCATCATAACACGATCTAGCTCCAGTTCTCCCAGAAACAAGGAAATTTGCTAGAACCAATAAAACTTCCTAGAACTG
>Ga0307510_10000786_pt1 | contig 32897 bp, 28 predicted proteins | sample 12_EM_MG_FD_207224 | JGI IMG/M metagenome (GOLD analysis project Ga0307510, IMG submission 207224) | Populus trichocarpa ectomycorrhiza microbial communities from riparian zone in the Pacific Northwest, United States - 12_EM | ecosystem: Host-associated > Plants > Roots > Unclassified | place... | reverse complement strand
CTTCTTACCCTCTTTCCGCAAAGCGGAGAGAGGGTGGTCGATCCGTTACAGGCAGAAATGAACGGATGAGTCGACTACCCCAGCACCTCCTCCAGCACCTCGTGCGATCTGATATTGCCAAACCCTTCAATATGCAATGCATAATATTCCAGCAATTTCTGCACCAAATACCGGCGTTCGTCATTACTGAATTTTAAGTGCTGCATATTCTCAAAACTGCATTGCAGCAGGCCGTAAAAATTCTGTGTATGAGGTGGTGAAAGGTAAGAGAACCCCTCCGGCTTAAATTTGCTGAACACACCATTCTTCATATCAAAATAATCAGCATTGCTGGCCTGATCCGGGTAAAAACCAATATAGCGTGTGAACCTTGTTAAAAAAAGCAAATGAAAATTAGCTATGCCTTCCGCCTGGTTATCCAGCCATTCAATCGCATTAAAAACAAAGCCAAACAAATTTTCATCTGCCGATTGTTGCCTTACCGCTTTATACAAAACCTCGTTCAAAAACAAAGCTATACTGCTTTTGATGACATCATAAGGGATGCTTTGCAATACGGGAGAATTCTTTAATTCGGCTATACGCTGTACCTGTCCGGTATTTTTGTGATAAACTACCATATCCAGCAGGTGCAGGGGCTGCAGCATATTCCGGCTTATTTTGGCCCTTGGTTTTTTTACTCCATTGATGATATAGGATTGCAGGCCGAATTTTTCAGTAAAAACCTGTACAATGACACTGGTTTCACCATAATCAGTGGTTTTAAAAACGATGCCCCTCGTTTTATGCAGCATGATGAGTGAGTACTAACAATTTGGGCGCAAAAATAATGAGCCCGATAATAAGCGCCGTGATAGCGGTGATCAGCACTGCCCCGGCGCTCATGTCTTTTACCAGTCCGGCTTTTTTATTGTATTCAGGCGATACCAGGTCGGTCAGGAATTCAATCGCGGTATTAAACAACTCTGCAACCAACACCATTCCAATGCAAAGGATGATCCACAACCATTCGCCATTTGAAATATGCAAAGCATAGCCTGCGTAAACAGCTATCATCGCGCAAACCAAATGCACCCTGAAGTTAAGCTGTGTAGCCGCGGCTTGCCAGATCCCGTTCAACGCATAAACAAAGCCCTTTATAAATTTGTTCATTGATCCAAAAATAGTTTAAATACTTGCATAGTTACATTTCATAATGTAAGTTTAGTACCAAACACCCTTATGATCAAAAAATTGATCCTGCTTTGTATCGCTTCAATCTTTTGTGCTGCAACTTCCCGTGCGCAAAAGATAAACCGGATCAATATACCGCTGGTCAGGGAAAATGCAAAAATCGATGCCTTGCTGGATAAATATGTGAAGCTGGGCGATCCCGCAAGGTCGTGTTTTGTATTGTACGCTGATCCGATAGGCGGACTATACGAGTTGACAGTAAAAGGAGTAAAAACGGATACCGCTGTATTAAACCTTAGTTTTTTTAATTACAAGGCCCAGTTTGGCTATTTTAAATACAAAAAGTTCCTGGTGTTTGTGGTGAATACGTACGACCTGTTCAACTTCTTCGAACAAACAGCCCATCACAAAACATTCAGTTATAAATGGAACCCGGCAGAGGCAAATAGTAAAGGACGGTATTTTTGCTCGGCAGACTTTAATTACCCTATCGGCCGTTTTGAGCCACTGACCTTCAGCGATCCTATACCAGCCAGCGAACTTGATGCACAGGCTATTACTTCTAACAAGATAGTCGATTCACTGCTTGATAAATATATCGGGATAAGTGATCCTGCAAAATCCTGTTTTTTGATAAATTCCTATATGGCCAATAGTGAATATTCCATATCCGTTAATGGGTTAAGAACGGATACTACCCTGCTTAACATGAACATATTCAGGCAACAAACAGAACTCGGGTATTACCGATATAAAGGATACCTGGTGATCGTAAAAATCTATGCCGATCCTTACCATTTTTTCACCAAAAACGGTCGCACAAGGAAATTCAGATTTGAATGGGATGAACGGAAAGCAGAGAATAAAGAATTAAATCCTTTAGGCGGTACCTTTTGTTATAACAATTATTACAGGGATAAATACGGTAAATTCAACTCGTCGGTAATATTTGATATGGTCCCGCAAAAGGGTATTAAATAGTAAATTTTATGGATTTTAAACTCAAAGATAAAGTTGCCCTGGTATTGGCTGCAAGCAAGGGATTGGGCAAAGCATCAGCATTGGCGCTATCCGCCGAAGGTGCAAAGGTGGTGATCAGTTCGCGTAATGCTGAGGAATTAAACAAAACTGCTGACGAAATACGGCAACAAACAGGGAACGAAGTAATTGCCATCCCGGCAGATGTATCGGATGGCGAACAAATGAAAGCACTGATCAAAAAAACAGCTGATACCTTTGGCCGGATAGATATCCTGCTTAACAATGGCGGCGGTCCGCCGTTTGACAAGTTTGAAACCTTTGATGATGAGCAATGGCAAAAGGCATTTGATCTCACTATCCTCAGCTTTGCCCGTACCAGCAGGGAAGTACTGCCTTATATGAAACAGGCCGGAGGCGGGCGTATTATCAATATCATCAGCGGATCGGTAAAATCCGTTTTGAACAATGCTGTCCTATCTACCTCGATGCGTATGGGCGTAGTGGGTATGGCAAAACTGATGGCGGATGAATTTGGCCCTTACCACATCACCGTCAACAACATTGCTCCCGGTTTAATTGAGACCGAACGTGTTAAAGAAACATATCCTAAAGGGATGGACCCGGAGCAGGCACTGAAGGAAAAAACAAAAGCTATTCCAGCAGGCAGGATTGGCAAACCAGAAGAATTGGGGGCTTTGGTAGCGTTTTTGGCTTCGGAACAGGCAGCTTATATTAGTGGTACTACTATACAGATAGATGGCGGAGGTAATAGGGGGATATTTTAAGTCGCAAGTTCAAAGTCTTTAGTCAAAAGTCAAAAAAAAGCAATTTAAGGGGCTTAAAACTTTAGACTTTAGACTTCGTACTTAAAAAAATTCCGTATTTTTGCAACCTCTAAAAATTGAGGTGGAACATATTGATGTACAAGGAATATAAGCAGCTAAATTTATCGCAGATTGGTAAGGATGTTTTAGACTTCTGGAAGCAGAACAACATCTTCGAAAAAAGCATAACCAGTCGACCGGAAAACAACCCTTACACTTTTTACGAAGGGCCTCCGTCGGCCAACGGTATGCCGGGTATACACCACGTAATGGCCCGTTCCATTAAAGATATTTTTTGCCGCTATAAAACCCTGAAAGGTTACCAGGTAAAACGCAAAGGCGGATGGGATACCCACGGCCTGCCTATCGAACTGGGTGTAGAAAAAACTTTGGGCATTACTAAAGACGACATCGGCAAAAAGATCTCCATCGAAGATTATAATGCCGCCTGCCGCAAAGAGGTGATGAAATATACCGATGTTTGGAACGATCTGACTGAGAAAATGGGTTATTGGGTCGATCTGAATGATCCGTATATCACCTACAAAAACGAATACATTGAAACTCTTTGGTGGATACTGAAGGAGCTGTACAATAAGGATATGCTGTACAAGGGTTATACTGTGCAGCCGTATTCACCAAAATCAGGTACCGGCCTCAGTTCACACGAGTTAAATCAGCCCGGCACCTACAAAATGGTGAAGGATACTACCATTGTAGCGCAGTTCCATTTAAAGAATGATCAGCAGCACCCATTGATCAAAACGCTGTTTGAAAGTGCCGATGAAGATACTGTAATACTGGCCTGGACAACCACTCCATGGACACTTCCATCCAACTGCGCTTTGGCTGTTGGCGAAAATATTGAATACGTAAAAGTAAACACCTTTAATCCTTATACCTATCAGCCCGTCAGCGTAGTCTTAGCTAAAGACCTGGTAAATAAATATTTTAAAGCGGATGGTGAAAATGCCGCTTTTGAAGATTACAAAGAAGGCGATAAAATAATTCCGTGGAAGATCAAAGCTCAATTCAAGGGTTCTGATCTGCTTGGTTTACGCTACCACCAACTGATGCCTTACGTAACCAACGAGGATCTTGAAAAAAATGCTTTCCGCGTTATACCTGCTGATTTTGTGACTACTGAGGATGGAACAGGTATCGTACATACCGCTTCCGTTTTTGGTGCGGACGACTTCAGGGCCTGTAAGGAAAATGGTGTGCCATCGGTAATGGTAATTGACGAAACCGGCAAAGAAGTTCCGCTGGTAAACAAACAGGGCCGCTTTGTAGATGAGGTGACCGATTACGCAGGTCTTTACGTAAAGGAAGAATATTATACCAAAGAAGAACGCGAAGCACCGGGCTTTAAGGCAACCGACGTAATGATCGCCATAAAGCTAAAGGAAGATAATAAAGCTTTTGACGTTCGGAAATATGAGCACAGCTACCCGCACTCCTGGCGTACTGATGAGCCGATTTTATATTATCCGCTGGATAGCTGGTTTATCCGCACCACGGCGGTAAAAGATAAACTGGTTGAGTTGAACAAAACCATCAACTGGAAACCTGAATCAACCGGCACTGGCCGTTTCGGCAACTGGCTGGAGAATTTGGTGGACTGGAACCTTTCACGTTCCCGCTACTGGGGAACTCCGCTGCCTATCTGGCGATGCGACTCCTTTAATATTGAAAATACTGAAATCTGCATCGGTAATATTGAAGAGCTTAAGCAATCTGGAATCTACTTTTATTATGAAGATGCGAAAGAATATTTCAAAACGCATTCTGTGCAAGAAATAGCAGAGCATCTATCAATTATATATGATGAAGATAGCCAAGTAGATTGGGTTACAATTGAACAGTTTAAAATAGATATAGAGAGAAATACTATCTCGTTAAGGAGTTTTATTGACTTCTGCCCTAATAGAGACATACTTGTCAAGAAGTTTTCTTCTTCAATCGATGAGTTTTTCTTAAAAATAGATAAGCCTTTTGATCTACATAGGCCGTATGTTGATAACATTATTTTATCGAAAACCTATGAAGATAAGGTATATTACTACTATCGCGAATCTGACCTCATCGACGTATGGTTCGATTCAGGCGCCATGCCTTATGCCCAATGGCATTTCCCATTTGAAAATAAAGAACAATTTAAGAATTCTTACCCAGCAGATTTTATTGCCGAAGGCGTTGACCAAACCCGCGGCTGGTTCTTTACCCTGCATGCCATTGCTGTAATGCTGAGCGAAACCAGCGACGAGATCAAAGCCGTTAATAAAGAGGTTGGCAATAAAGGCATTTCGTTTAAAAATGTCGTATCAAACGGTTTGGTGCTGGATAAGAACGGTAATAAAATGTCCAAGCGCCTGGGTAATGCAGTTGATCCGTTCTCCACCATTGAGCAATATGGCGCCGATACCGCACGCTGGTACATGATCAGCAATGCATCGCCCTGGGACAACCTGAAATTTAATATGGAGGGTTTGGATGAAGTGCGCAGGAAGTTCTTCGGTACTTTATACAATACCTATTCATTCTTCGCGCTGTATGCTAACATTGATAAATTCAAATACAATGAAGCAGAAATTGAACTCAGCAAACGCCCGGAAATAGATCAATGGATCATTTCGCTGTTAAATACGCTGAGTAAAGAAGTTGATGCATTTTATGCTGATTTTGAGCCAACCAAAGCTGCCCGTGCGATCCAGGATTTTGTGGACGAACACTTGAGTAACTGGTACGTTCGCTTAAGTCGCCGCCGTTTCTGGAAATCGGATGATTCAGAGGACAAGATATCAGCTTATCAAACACTTTATACCTGTTTGGTTACCATATCCAAATTGATGTCGCCTATAGCACCATTCTTTGCCGACAAGTTGTATACCGATCTTAATAACGTCACCAAAAAGGAAAAATTTGAGTCAGTTCATTTGGCTGATTTCCCGGTATACCATAAAGAGCTGGTGAATAAAGCCCTTGAGGAAAGAATGCAGCTGGCACAGGATATATCATCATTGACATTATCGCTGCGTAAAAAGGTAGGCATCAATGTACGCCAGCCTTTAGGAAGAACGTTATTGCCTATCCTGAATAAAAATTTCAGGCACCAGGTGGAGCTGGTAAGGGATCTGATCCTTTCTGAAACCAATATAAAGGATATCGAATATATCACCGATGCCTCAGGCTTTATTAAAAAGAAAGTGAAGCCAAACTTTAAGGCCCTGGGCCCGAAAGTAGGTAAAGATATGAAAGCTGTTGCCGAGGCTATAACTAATATGAGCCAGGATGCGTTAAACAAATTTGAGGAATCCGGCTTTACTAAATTCGAAATCGGAAATTCGACATTCGAAATCGAGCTGAGCGATGTTGAGATCATTGCCGAGGACGTTCCGGGATGGCAAGTGGCAAATTTGGGAAAACTAACCGTGGCTTTAGATGTTAACATCACCAGCGAGTTAAAACAGGAGGGTATATCCCGTGAATTTATTAACCGTGTACAGAATCTGCGCAAGGAGAAAGGATTTGAAGTTACTGACAAAATAAATGTTCGCTACCGTACTGATTCACTTTTAATTAGGGAAGCTGTACAAAATAATTTATCTTATATTTGCGCCGAAATTTTGGCTGACACCGTACAGTTCGATGATCAGTTAGCTGAAAGCGACATTGTAATAATTGACGAAAACGAAGTATTGATTGCTATAACTAAAATATAAATGAAACAAGAAACAGAAAAAACCAGGTACTCTGATGTAGAGCTGCAGGAATTTAAGGAGTTGATTTTAGATAAGCTTAGAATCGCAAAAGAGGAATTAAACTCACTGGCATCATCATTAAGCACGCCAAACGCAAATGGTACTGATGATACTGCCGGCACATATAAAACACTGGAAGACGGATCGGCTACGCTTGAAAAAGAGTCCATTAATCAATTAGCTGCCCGCCAAAAGAAATTTATTGAGCAATTAGAGGCTGCCTTGGTACGCATTGAAAATAAAACTTACGGCGTTTGCCGCGAAACAGGAAAACTGATACAAAAGGAACGCTTGCGCGCCGTGCCACACACGACGCTGAGCATGGAAGCCAAACTGAAGCAATATTAATGAAGGCTGCTTATACCAAACCCTTTCTTGTTGCTGCTCTTATTATTATTGCCGACCAGATCATTAAAACCTGGGTCAGACAACATATGTCTATTCAGGAAGAAATTCATTTCCTGGGAAGTCGTGGCATGTTACACTATACCGAAAACAACGGCATGGCCTTTGGGATGGAGTTTGGCGGCGAGTTGGGTAAACTGGCCTTAACTTTATTCCGCATTGGTGCAGTGGTGGGTATTGGTTATGGATTGATCTACCTGATCAAACATAAGTATCACCGCGGATTGATCCTGAACGTAGCCATGATATTTGCCGGTGCATTGGGCAATATTATTGATTCCACTTTTTATGGTATTATTTATCACTATGCGCCCCTTTTCCATGGTCGTGTAGTTGATATGTTTTACTTCCCGCTTATCTCCGGCAATTTCCCTTCGTGGGTGCCGGTGTGGGGCGGACAGGATTTCATATTTTTCCGCCCGGTGTTTAATCTTGCCGACGCCGCTATATCTGTAGGAGTCATCCTGATATTGATCTATCAGAAGCATTACTTTAAACATCAAACGCCGGAAGTAAGCACCCCGAATAGCGAGGTGGTAGAAGAATAAAGTTCTACTCTTAATGAAAATATTTAAGCCGCCCTTTAGCGGCTTTTTTATTGAATTAATTTTTTTTACAATATCCGCTCTTATTGTATTTAAAACACCAGAAATAGCCGTTCGGAAAAATTTACTTTAATTAATAATTAAAGTAAAGATGTAAAAAGTACCATATCGTTGTCAGAATGGCCTTTTTGATTATTTTGAAAATCTGAAAATACCGTGAAAACACGGGTTGCGGTTAAAAAACTTAATGCTGTACTTTGTGATGCTTAGTCCTTATTACGGAAAAAGACAACTGTACCCCTTCACAGTTGTCTTTTTCGTTTTTATAGGATTTCTCGCGCCTTATTTCCCCAAAGATTTTTCCCGTATCGCTTTAAACTCTGATCCATTTTTCCAACCTGGATAAGTTGTCTCATTACTTAGCTGGTAACCCACATTAAATAAAAGATTAGCCACTTCAGCCATGCCGCTTGCATCCATATCTGGTGTATAGTTATCTGATGCCTGGTGATAACGGTGCGCGGTATAATCTTTTTGCTGCGCTTTTCCCCACGCCTCTCCATGTGCCAGGCTGATGTCACCATTATTCATATCCAGTGCCGGTACGCCGGCCTTAGCGAAATTAAAATGGTCTGAACGATAATAGCTGCCTGCCCCGGGATTACGGTCGCCTACTACAATACGGTCATCGGCTTTGGCGTATTTCAATACATAATCGTCCAGGTCATTTTGCCCTTTGCCTGTTATGGCAAAATCTTTTGTTTCGCCGTAGTCGCCCAAAGCATCCATATTCAGGTTAGCAATGGTTTTATTTAACGGATAGACCGGGTGCGTGGCATAATATTCCGATCCAAGCAAACCTTGTTCCTCTCCCGTTACCGCCAGGAAAATAACGGAACGGCCAGGCTTCTCTTTCGCTTCAGTAAAAGCTTTCGCCATACTGATCAGCGCGGCCACGCCATCAGCATTATCTACCGCACCGTTATAAACACTATCCCCCTTAGCATCGGGCTTACCTATGCCTAAATGATCCCAGTGAGCTGTATAGATAATATACTCGCCGGGGTTGTTACTCCCCTTTAACGTAGCGATCACATTGTGCGAAGTGGAATATTTAAGCTTATTGTGAACAGTCAGATTGATATTTAAATTAAGCGGGATGGCCTTGAAACCAGCCTTACGTGCTGACGCACGCATATCATCACTGAAACCTGCGGCCGTAAATAGCTTCTTGGCAGCATTTCCGGTAATCCATCCTTCCACTTTACAACGGCCAAGGTGTTTATCCTTTTGCTGGAGGTAAAGCTTCGCACCCGGAAAACTGCTCGACACAACACTCCAGGGATAACTTGCAGCTTTTGTTTCATGAACAATGATGACGCCTGCCGCACCCTGACGCGCTGCCTCTTCATACTTATAGGTCCACCGGCCATAGTAGGTCATAGTATCGCCTTTAAATCCGGGATCATTTACCAGTACGACCACTGTTTTGCCTTTTACATCCAGCCCGGCATAATCTTTCCAATGATATTCAGGTGCCACTATACCGTATCCGGCAAATACCAATGGTGAATTTTTTAATTCAACCTCATCCAGCTCCTGCCTGGTGGAGGCTACATAGTCGATAAGATTATTAAATATAATCGGCGATTTACCACCTGCAATTTCCATTGTTGGGGACGGACTGCCAGTGATCTCTACCATTGGCACTTCCTGGAAATAACTGCCGTTATTGCCCGGCTCCAACCCTAGCTTTTTAAATTGATCAGAGATGTAATTGATGGTTTTGGGCTCAGCGGCAGTAAATGGTTTACGCCCCATTAGCGAATCATTGGCCAATACCGCGATATGACTTTTTATTTCTTCGGAGGTAATGGGTGTTGCCAGTTTCTCCTGGCGTGAACAGGCGCTGAACAGTACAGCGCATAAAAACAAAACAAGATAATTGTTCTTCATTAATTATTGAGTTAATCCCAAATGTAATAAGGATTATTTCTAAAGCAAATAGTTCAACTTATTGTAAATAATAAAAACATACTGTTGCGATTTTACCTTTAACTTCGTCTATAGTCAATATCTTAAAATATTATAATAATTATGAAAAAACTATTGATCCTTGCAGCGCTTAGTATATGTACTTATGGCGCCTTTGCACAAAATGTAGACCTGCGCCGTAAAATTGAAGTAACAGGAATAGCCGAAAAAGAAGTAACTCCCGATATTATTAATGTAACTATATCGTTACAGGAATACCTGGATGGAAAAAAGAAAACTACCATTGACCGGTTAGAAAATCAATTAGAGAGCGCCGTAAAAGAAGCCGGAATATCCAAAGAAGACTTTACGATAAGCAATGTTTCGGGCTGGAACAATACCTGGCAAAAAAAGAAAAACCCGGATTTCCTGGCAAGCAAACAGTACAGTATCCGCTTCCATGATCTGAATAAATTTAACCAGATCCTTAGTAAGATTGATCCAAAAGGGATACAATCTACCAATATTGAGAGCTATGATTATTCTAAAATTGACGAGCTAAAGCGCGACTTGAAAATAAAAGCGCTGTTATCCGCTAAAGAAAAGGCCTCTTACCTGCTTGGCAGCATTAATGAGAAGGTGGGGAGACCGATAAGTATTACAGAAACCGATAATAGCAGTTTCCCTTCACCACGGCCAATGTATCAGTTTAAAGCGGTTAATATGAACGCCGCCCCGGCTGAATCTGACATTGATGTTAAGTCTATAAAATTGAGTTTTCAGATACAGGCAGTATTTGAAATAGCACAATAATATTGTTGAAATAATACCGTAACTTTTCATAAGGCCCTCTCGTAAAAATAAACGGAAGGGCCTATATATTTATCGACCCACCGGCCAATTTGATTCTTGCTGATTGACAAGTACTTGACAATATAGAAACTAGATATTAACTTTAAATATCCGTAAAAAATTGAGCATGATACATTTTAGGACCGAAAGAGTCCTGTTGGTCGCCCCCAACATATTTTCCGTACAGCTGCTTGCTAAAAACAAGCAGATAAAACACATCACTGAAGTAGATCGTGTTTTCCCGGCCATTTATGAGATCGCACCGCATGTCATCATCTTTGATTATGACTACATGAACAAGGATATGGAGAAGATATTGCGCCGCATCCGTACCAATGCCTATTACAACAAAATCAAGATATGTTGCTTTAAAAGCACATCAAACCGCAAAATTGATGAGTTTCTAAAGGTATTGGGCGTTAACCATGTGATCTATAAAGACGAGTTGCATAACCCAACCAAAGCTTCCATTAATCACGTCAAATCGATACTGGATTCAGCCGTTACTGACCTGTTGGTGAACGCTTCCGCTTCTTTCTGATCCGATCGCGGTTACTGATTAATCAATCCACTCAAACCTGGTGTAAGGCACCAATACGTCCGGGATTTTTATCCCTTTTTCAGTCTGATTATTTTCAAGCAAAGTAGCCACAATACGCGGCAACGCCAGTGCACTTCCATTTAAAGTATGTGCCAATTGTGTTTTCCCTTCAGCGTTGCGGAAACGTAATTTTAAGCGGTTGCTCTGGAAAGTTTCAAAGTTCGATACAGAAGAAACTTCGAGCCAGCGTTGTTGTGCAGCGCTCCACGTTTCCATATCATAAGTCAAAGCTGAGCCAAATCCCATATCGCCACCACACAGGCGCAACACACGGTAAGGCAAGCCTAATTTTTGCAGCAGACCCTGCACATGCGCACTCATTTGCTCAAGTACGGTGTATGATTCATCGGGGTGGGCAATTTGTACGATCTCTACCTTGTCAAACTGGTGCAAGCGATTAAGGCCACGTACATGCGCCCCATAAGACCCTGCCTCACGACGGAAACACGGCGTATGCCCGCAATTCTTTACCGGCAACTCATCGGCCTTTAATATTACATCGCGATACATATTGGTAATTGGCACTTCTGCTGTTGGGATCAGGTATAAATTATCCAGACCAACAAAGTACATTTGTCCCTCCTTGTCCGGCAGCTGTGATGTGCCGAAGCCTGAGGCTTCATTCACCATCAGCGGAACGCTCACTTCTTTATAGCCTGCTTTTTCAGCCTCGTCAATAAAATAGTTGATCAGGGCCCTTTGCAGCTTTGCACCTTTATTTTTATATACCGGGAAACCAGCGCCAGTTATTTTAACACCCAGTTCAAAATCGATCAGGTTATATTTGGCGGCTAATTCCCAGTGCGGCAAGGCATCAGCGGCAAGGTTAGGTTTTGCGCCATTTTCAAGCACCACTTCATTATCCTCCGGGGTTAACCCTTTGGGGACAGATGCATGTGGCAGATTAGGTAATAATACCAGTTTTTGATTAAGATCGTTTTCCAAAGCAGTTAAAGCATCTCCTAAGGTCTTTATCTCCTCTTTCCACGCGCCTGTATTGGTCTTAACAGCTTCGGCTTCATCCTTCTTACCGGCGCGCATCAGCTCGCCTATCTGTTTTGCAGCAGCGTTCGCTTCGGCCGAGACATTATCCAAACGGTTTTGAGTTTGACGGCGATCGTTATCGATCTTAATGATTTCATCAACCAATTCGGGCTGTTTAAAATTTTTTACAGCCAAACGTTCTAAAACCTGTTCCCTGTTATCACGGATATAACTAACTTGCAGCATTATTTTATTTTTTGAGCAAAGATATAATTAGTTCATGGTTTATAGTTCATGGTTCATGGCCTGATTTGCAAATATCAGCCACTGAACATACTAAAACTACAATGAACCATCATCTATGATCTATGAGCCAAAGCGGTAAACTCTACTTAGTACCCACCCCCATAGGCAACCTGGAAGATATGACTTTCAGGGCCATACGTATTTTAAAAGAGGCCGACCTGGTATTGGCAGAGGATACCCGTACATCAGCCCCTTTATTAAAACATTTTGATATTCAGAAAAAAGTTTATGCACATCATCAGCATAATGAGCACCAATCGTCGGGTGAGATCGTCCGTTTTTTGAAGGAAGGGAAAAATATCGCACTAATATCTGATGCGGGTACACCTGCCATATCCGATCCCGGTTTTTATTTGGTGCGCGAAGCATTAAAAAACGACATCGAAGTGGAATGCCTGCCCGGCGCTACGGCTTTTGTTCCGGCATTGGTCAATTCCGGTTTACCGACGGACCGCTTTTGCTTTGAAGGCTTTTTACCTCTAAAAAAAGGACGCCAAACAAGATACAAACAATTAGCCGAGGAGGAACGCACTATTATATTATACGAGTCGCCTCACCGTTTTTTGAAGACGCTGGACGAAATGGCTACTTACTTTGGTAGCGAAAGACAAATTTCTGTTTCGCGCGAACTGACTAAGATGTTTGAAGAAACCGTTAGGGGTACGATCGACGAAGTGAAGGAATATTTTGAAACGCACCCGGTGAAGGGTGAGTTTGTGCTATGTGTAGCCGGGAAAGAATTAAAAAATAAATAAAATATGTCATTGCGAACGCAGTGCGGCAATCGCAAACTAAGCAAATCCGCCTTGTATAGTTCGCGATTGCTTCGTTCCTCGCAATGACAAATTGATTAGAGATAAATGAAAAAAAGCATTCTTCTATCCGTCTTCTCCGGCTTGTTACTTTGGATTGCATGGCCGCCTACACCTTATACTACTTTCTTATTATTCATAGGACTTGTGCCGATGTTGGTCGCTATAGAAAACATTATTCGGTCGGACTATACCAAAAAGGGAAAGAAAATATTTGGTATTACTTTTCTCGGCTTTTTCATCTGGAACATCCTATCTATTTATTGGGTGTATAATTCTATAAAAACAGTTGGAACCATTGTTGCCATTCCCATTTCCCTGATCCCTTATTCGCTTGGCCCGCTCTTAATGTCTACCGCCTGCTGGCTTTATTACCGGTTAAGGCTAGTGACTAAACGAAACTTTGCCCTTGCTGGATTGGTTTGTTTTTGGGTAGGATATGAATATTTGCACCAAATTTGGGCACTCAACTTCCCGTGGATGACATTAGGCAATGGCTTTGGAGTAAGTCATAAATGGGTACAATGGTACGAGTATACCGGCGTGTATGGCGGCACCATATGGGTGTGGATAGTGAATGTGCTGGGGTTTTCGATTTACAATACACTTGACCAGCGAAAAACGATTACCAAACGGGTAAGCATGATATTGATCTTCGGATTAACAATCTTATTGCCTGCTGCATGGTCTTTGTACCGTTACAAAACTTATCATGAACAGGTGAACCCGTCTAATATTGTAGTGGCTCAGCCAAATATTGACCCCTATGAGAAGCAGGGGACTATCCCGACTCACGAGCAAATCAGTATACTAACCCGCCTGTCTGATTCGACCGGGCAAAAGAATACGGAATTTTTTATCTGGCCCGAAACGGCTATATCAGACCCACATGGATTAAATGAGGATCATGCCCAAAGTAATCCCTATGTTGAGCAGATACGCCACTTTTTGAATAAATACAAAAACGGCAATGTGCTGACAGGTGCCGAAGACATCAAAATATATAATTCCCGAAAAACAGAGACAGCAAACCCTTATGATCCGCAGGGCAATGAATATTATGATGCTTTTAATGCAGCAGTCAATATTGAAAACTCGGCAGAGTTGCAGTTTTATCATAAATCAAAACTGGTACCTGGTGTTGAGTCACTTCCATTTGGAAATACCTTGTCGTTTTTAAAACCTGTTTTTGAGCATCTGGGTGGCGCTACCGGTAGTTACGCCAGCCAGGCTGAACCGGGTGTGTTTTATTCGCAAAGCGGCATTGGTGTTGCTCCCGCTATTTGTTATGAATCTATTTATGGGGAATGGATAGCACAGGCTGTACACAAGGGCGCGCAATTTATCGCCATTATTACTAACGATGGCTGGTGGGAAAACACATCGGGTAAAGATCAGCACCTGGATTATGCCAAATTGCGTGCTATTGAGACCCGCCGCTGGGTTTGCCGTTCAGCCAATACAGGTATTTCGGCATTTATTAACCAACGCGGTGATGTGGTAAAACAAACCAAATGGTGGACACGCACGGCTATCAAACAAGATATTAACCTCAACTCTGACCTTACCTTTTATGTGCTTTATGGTGATTATTTGCCGAAAATAGGAAGCTGGCTGGCTATCGCCGGGATATTCTGGATATTAATTGCAAAGGTTAGATCACGTGTTGGAAAGTCCAAAGTCGCAAGTTCTGAATCTTAAGTCAGGCTTTTGACTCAAGACCTATAACTTAAACATCCCTGCTTACAATAAACTGCATCAAATCATAAATAGGCTGGCGGATTATTTTGCCTACATGAATGTCGTTTTGCTCACAAAGCCGTTTCAATTCATCTGAAAAAACATATGCAATGGAACCCACAAAGTGGCATTTATACTTATGGTATTGCGGAAAAGATTTGATATCCGAATCGATAAATTCCTGGAAACCCCGTGCCAGCAATGCCTGGCAATAATCAGTTGTGCGGATACCGTTTAGAAATTTGGAGAATGATGCCAAATAGGTATTTGCAGCGGGTTTTTGATACACATTACTGATCACTGTTTCCTTGGTCAAACCAAATCCCTTATCAAATAAATCGTGTATGTCCACAGGCATGTTCCCGTATAAAAAATCGGTGATCAGTGCCTTGCCAAACCACGTTCCGGATCCCTCATCGCCTAAAACATAACCCAGGCCATGTTTGCTTGAATGCACTTCCTCCCCATCAAAAAAAGAAATATTTGACCCGGTTCCCAACACGCAGCAAAGGCCTTTTTCGTGCCCGCAGGTTGCATAGGCGCTGCCTAACAGATCGCTGTCGGCGCTTATATATGCTTTAGGGAATAACTGGCTAAGCGCATTGGTAACAATCTCGTGCCTGTCGGGACTTGAGCAGCCGGCGCCAAAGAAATATATTTCGGTAACTTCTGCAGCATGGGCTATCATATCGGCGCCCTGGTCCTGCAGTATCTTTACCATTTCCTTTTCGGTAAGAAAATACGGATTTAGTCCCCCGGTTTTAAATTGCAATGGTTCCTGTTGGGGTACAGCAAGTAACCAGTCTGTTTTGGATGAACCGCTATCTGCAACAAGGATCATGTACCGATATCGTCAAGTGTTTTTTGGGTGAGCGGCTTATGAATAAATTGGGTGATGTACTTATTATTAGTCGACTTTTTGAGATCAGTAGGATCCAGCGAAGACGAGAGCATAAATATTTTTATGGATGGTTTATTCTCGATATTCAATTTATCATATTCCTGCAAAAACTCGAAGCCTCCCATTTGCGGCATGCGGATATCCAAAAAGATCACATCAGGCTTTACAGTTCCCGAGCGCAAGGAATTAATAGCCTCTGTAGCCGACTGGCTAACGATTACTTTCTCAGCAAAATCGCCGCTTTCTAATATCTTGCGTGTGACAAAATTATCAATGTAATTATCGTCTATCAGCAAACAGGTTTTATAATTTGACATTCACTTCAAAAATAGCTTTTCTAAAAATAAAAAAGAATGTGTTTACTTTTTTATTTTCCTCAATACGCCTGCTGTTTATCAACATCTTAATGTCAATTAAGGTAGCCCTTAGCGTCTTTTTTTATATCTTGCCCTCATGAAATTATCACATTTAACAGCCCTTTTTTCTTTAATATTGCTCGTCATGAACAATTCTACCAGTAAAGCAGCAGGCAACGTCAAAATATCATATACGGTCACTTTCCCAGAAGCACAGGCTCATTATGCCGAAATAGAGATGAATATCTCTGGTCTGAAGCAAGATATACTGGATCTGAAAATGCCCGTCTGGACACCCGGCTCATACCTGGTAAGGGAATTCTCTAAAAATGTGGAATCATTTAATGCCGAAGCCAACGGCAAATCTCTCGAGGCAAAAAAGATCCGTAAAAACATATGGCAAATACATACTGCGAACGTATCGGCAGTAAAAGTAAAATATAAGGTGTATGCGTTCGAGCTTTCGGTTCGCACCAGTTTGATCGATGCTTCGCATGCTTTTTTATCTACTTCGGGTGTATTTATGTACCCGGCCGGAATGCTGCATCATCCTTCAACCATCCATATCATCCCTTATAAAGGATGGACCAAAGTTTCCACCAGCCTTGATATGGTAAATAATGATCCTTTTACCCTGCATTCACCCGATTATGATATCCTGTTTGACTCGCCAATTGAAGTAGGCACCCAGGATGTATTTGGCTTTGAAGCTGCCGGTGTAAAATATGAGGTAGCCATGTGCGGCGGCGGAAATTATGATAAGGAGCGCCTTAAAAAAGACATGCCGAAAATCATCGAGCAGGAAACTGCTGTTTATGGCGAAAACCCCAATAAACGATATGTTTTCATCGTTCATAACACCTCAAAAGGTGGCGGAGGTTTAGAACATTTAAGCTCGACCGTGTTGGGTATGTCACGGGACAATTACACTACAGATGCAGGTTATCGCGGCTTTCTAAGCCTGGTTGCACACGAGCATTTCCATTTGTGGAACGTGAAACGCTTAAGGCCAATAGCGCTTGGGCCATTTGACTACGACAACGAAAACTATACCACTGATCTGTGGATAGCCGAAGGTTTTACCGCCTATTACCAGGATATCATTGTTCGCCGTACCAATCTTTACCCACCCGAAACTTACCTGGGTACACTAGCTGCTGATATTAATTACGTAGTCAATCAGCAAGGGAATAAGGTACAAACCTTAGCCGAGGCCAGCTATGATGCATGGGTAAAGTATTATCGTCCTAATGAGAACGGTATCAATACAAACATTTCCTATTACAATAAGGGCTCCATCACGGCGCTCATGCTTGACCTGGAGATCATAAATGATACCCATGGCAAATCTTGCCTGGATGATGTGATGAAATACATGTATAAGACCTATTACAAAACCAAAAAGCGCGGGTATACCGATCTTGAATTCAAGCAAGGATTAGAAAAATTCTGTGGTAAAAACCTGGACGAGTTTTACAAAAAATACATTTATGGATTGGCGGATATTGACTACGACAAATATCTTGGCTATGCCGGCTATCATTTAACAGATGAACTGGCCGGGAACAACGATCCGAACCTGGGTGTTATCACCTCTTCAACTAATAACAAAATTGTGGTAACTAATGTAGTTCGCGGAACAGCAGCGTGGATAGATGGCATCAATGTAAACGATGAGATAACCGCAATCAATGGCAATAAAGTGACGGATATGAGCACTGTTCTTAACGGCAAAAAGCCCGGCGATAAAATAAATGTATCAGTGATCAGGGACAGTTTGCCGCTCACCTTGCCGGTTACCCTGCTAAAAAAAACACAGATTAAATATAAAATCGATACCCTGGCTTCGCCAACCGCGAAGCAACTGGAGGTCAGAAAAAAATGGCTGAGATTGCAAAAAAATATTTCCTAACAAATTTGCGCAAAGCTGCCATTCAACAGGCAGCTTTGCTGTTTTAGGAGCAAAAATTCAAAACATTTTAATGGTTAAAAGGCTTATATATAATGAAAAACATTATATAACTAAAAACCATCTACCATGAATTCATTATTGTATATCATCGCCGTTATTCTCATCATTGGGTGGGCATTGGGCGTGTTTGTATACTCCGTCACCGGACTTATACATGTATTATTAGTCATTGCAATTATCGCAATCATTTTAGGAGTAATCAGACGGCCGACGGCCATATAAATATCTGGTTAATAAAAACGCCGGGCTGTAATTTAGCCCGGCGTTTTTATTTCATCCTTTTTGCCCTAACGAAAACCAATTGCCCGAATCATCTTTAAACAAAGCTTCAAACCCATAAAACTCCTGCGTAGGCGCCTTTTTAAATTCTACGCCTTTGGCTTTTAATTCTTCGTAGGTGGCGAGCAAATCGTTGCACTCAAACACACCGAACCCGAATGTACCGTCAGCGACCAGTTTCCGCATAGCCTCTGCTGATTCTTTGGTGAACATCATTCCCTCACTGATGGCCATTAGGGCAATTTCCAGTTCGGGTTGCTCCGGTGGACAAATGGTAAGCCAGCGCATACCCGGCCCCATAGGTGCATCGGTATGCACTTTAAAGCCAAGTTTATTTACGTAAAAATCGTAGGCGCTTTCCTGGTCGAGCACAAAAATGCTCACATGGTTTAATCTGGTTATCATAATTTAAATCTTTAATGTCTATCAAAGATCAATCATGATTATAGCTTACACTTCTTCAAAATTGCTCTTTTTTGTCCAACCGTTCATTTCAGCAAAACAATTAGGAATGTATTTGAGCGGGATACTTTTTATCTCCTGTTTTTTGTTCAGGCATTGTAGTTGATAAGCAGAAGGCGTATGTCCAACAATACGTTTAAACAACCCTGTAAATGAGCTAATACTATCAAATCCTACTTCATAGCATACTTCGCTTATCGGCATGTCATCTTTCAGCAGAATTTTCGACCTTTCTATACGCACATAGGTAAGATATTGATGAGGGGTTTTGCCGTAAGTTTTTTTAAATACCCGGATAAAATGAAATTTTGAAAAGAAGGCCTCATCTGCAATATGATCCAGGTCGATAGGATTGGAATAGTTATCGTCGATAAATAACTTGGCTTTAACTATTCGCCTGTACAGGTATACTTTGGGATAAAGCTCCATCGATGTCAGGATTAACTTATCAAAGCTATCTATTTTAATGCAAAAAGACTGCCCTAAAGCAGCCTTTTGTAATCCAATGAAGTTACGTTTTATTTCTTTTCGCCTTTTGCCAATTGGTTAATACTGTTTTCAGCCACTTCCGTAAGTTTACTATCAGCGTTTTTTTCTTCCTGCAGAGTGGTATCAAGCAGTTCAGCGGCCTCGTCATATCCTAAAATACCTGCCAGCGTTTTTAGTGTTCCGTAAGAAGCAATTTCGTAATGCTCTATTTTTTGCCCGGCCGAAATAATCCCGGCATCCCGCGTCATGCTTCCTTTTCTGGTTTCTGTAACAATCTCATCGCCTTCTTTGATCAATCCGGCCATTGCTTCGCATTTTTTTGCTACCGCTTTTTCACCGATCGATTGAAAAGCCTGCTCCAAACGTGTCACATGATTTTCAGTCTCGGTAAGATGGTTTTCGATTGCCCTGCGCAATTGATCGCTTGTGGCCGCTTTTGCCATTTTAGGCAGGGCGCTTGTTAAATGTTTCTCGGCCCAATAAATGTCCTTTAGCTCATCAATGAATAATTCATTCAAAGCTGATTCTGCCACGCCGGTGGCCATTTCCGGTTGACGTGTTGCTGTTTTTGTGGTTGCCATAATGTAGATTTTTTTAATTTGTTTGTATTTAAACTACATACGACAATCTCTTAAGTTTCATTAATATGAAAATATATTAATTAGAAATTTATTTTCGTTAGCTGCCACGATTTAACAATTCGAGTGCCCTTTTGAGGTCCGCTTTATTTTTCGTGAGATTCTTCCAGGGATCCTCCGTCTTTTTTACCCTTTCCAGCATATTGTGAATGGTATAGTTCGACAACTTCAGATCGTCGTTTACCTCATGCCAATGCAAAGGCGCTGATACTGTTGCACCCGGTTTAGGCCTCACAGAGTATGGGCACGCTATGGTTTGCCCTCTCCTGTTTTGCAGAAAATCGATATAAGTTTTATTTTTCCGCTTCGCGGGATTACGTTCAACGCTGGTAATACCCGGCAATTCATCATGGATCACATTGGCCACGTATTCGGCAAACATTTTGGTGAAATCATAATCGTACTTCGCACCCAGGTAACAATAAACATGCAATCCTTTTGAGCCCGATGTTTTGATAAACACCTCCAGTTTCATCCGGTCAAAAACTTCTTTGGTTTTCAGGGCGACTTCGACAGCCTCGGTAAAGGGTACATCATGCGGATCAATATCGATCACCACAAAATCTGGGGTTTCAGGTTTTTTATAGGAACTTAGCCAGGGATTAATCTCAATACAGCCCAGGTTGACCATATACAACAAAGTAGCAGCATCATCCCCAATGATATAATTGATATTTTTATCGTTGCTTTCCGAATAGAGTGGCTTGGTTTTTATCCATTTTGGCAAATGGCTTACATCTACATCCTTCTGAAAAAATCCGCCATCTTCTATGCCGTTGGGTTGCCTGCGCATAGATATAGGTTTATCCTTCAGGTACGGAACGATATATTCTGCCATATCCCGGTAATAATGGATCAGCTCACCCTTGGTGATACCTTCATCTTTCCAGAAAATTTTATTCAGGTGGGTAACCTTCAATTGTTTATTTCCAAAGCTGATGGTTTCTTCATCGGCTAATTGTGTGCCTGGTGTTTCCATAACTACTTTTTCTTTGTTTTTATCCATCCGTAACCCTTTGTAAACCGGCTGCCGCAAATGACCGTCGCCGGTCCATTCGGCATACCATACCTCACAAACTAATTTCGGTTTTATCCAGGTAACTTTTGTGCGTTGGTGTACCTTTTCATCAAAAGGTTTTTGATCAGTTTCAAGCGGGTGCATGTCTTCATAAAGCTCTTTTATTGATGCATCATTAAAACCTGTCCCGCAGTTACCAATATACCTGATCTTGTTACCCTCATTAATGCCGAGTACCAAAGCGCCAAAATGTTCCCTTGACCCGGCTGGTGCTGTATATCCGCAAATAATAGCCTCCTGCGAGTTTTGTAGCTTAAACTTGAGCCATCTGTCCGACCGCTTGCCACTGTTATAATAACTTTTACTATCCTTACCGATAATGCCTTCCCAGCCTTCTTTTTGTGCCTGTTTAAATAAGTCACTTCCTTTCCCGGGTATATGATCGTTATAAATAATGGTCTTGTTATTTAAAGGTACGATCAATGCTTTTAAAAGTTCCTTACGCTTCAATAGTTCCAATGACCGCAGATCATGCCCTTTCAAGCTGAGCAAATCAAAAACATAATATTTTAAGACAAGGTCAGGCGTATCCCCCTCATAGTTCTGGATATCCTGGAAACTGCTTTTTCCATCTTTCCCTTCTATCACCAATTCACCATCCAGCACAGCATCTTCACCAATCTTTTTCAGGGCGTCTAAAACATTCTTGTATTTGTGACTGAAATCGATATTGTTTCGCGAGATCAGCTTTGCTTTCTTCCCGGTATAGCCAATCGCCCGGTAACCATCCAATTTACGCTCGTATATCCAGTCTTCATCATCAAAAACTTTTGATTCAAGCTTGGCCATCATAGGTGTAAAAGCTTTACTTATATCTGGCTTTTCATCCTCTTCAATTATTTCAAGGCTTTTTTTTTCAGCCTTTGCTTTTTTGATATCGGGTAAAGAAGTGACTTCCCCGCTCTTATTATTTAGTAGTTTTTTTATTTCTGTTGGAACAAAGTCTTCACTGTTGAACAGTTTATGCACCGCAAATTCATCATTATGCTTGATCAACAGCCAGGAGTTTTCTTCGGCATCGTGCAACCTAACCAATGCAAATTCTCCCTTTAACTTTTCACCATTCAGTCTGAATTTTAAGTTACCTGATTTTAATCCGGCGTGTAATGTTTTCACATCATCTTTATGATTTTCGGCCAGTGAGCTGTAAGTTCCTTGATCCCATATCATTACCACACCGGCTCCATAGTTGCCGTTAGGAATAATTCCCTCAAATTTCCGGTAGTCGAAAGGATGGTCCTCCACCATCATGGCAAGGCGTTTGTCAACGGGATTCATCGACGGACCTTTCGGCACTGCCCAGCTTTTCAGCACACCATCCAGTTCCAGCCTGAAATCATAATGCAGGCGTGAGGCATGATGCCGCTGAACGACAAATGCTAATTCTTCACCCGTGCCTTTGCCGCCCTTTGGTTCGGTAGTTTTAGTAAACACCCGTTTTTTAACATATTCTGCTAAACCCATACTATGCTCCTTTCCGCGTGCTCAGGCTTTGCATTAATTGATCGTACAGATCGTCATTATTGGTTTTATGCGGCTTAAGTTTTTTGATGGTAGGTCGTTTGCCTTTAGCTTTCGCTTCAATTATTTTCAGCAGTTCGTTGTGGTAGTCGTCTTTAAATTTCGATACATCAAACTTTTCCTCGTACTGTTTTATAAGAGCTATACCCATATCCAGTTCCTTCTTGCCAACGGTAACATCATCGTCAATATTCAGATCATCCGTACTGCGTATCTCCTGTGCAAAACGGATGCGGGTTACCACCAGCACATGTTCAACCGGGTGAACAATGCATAAACTTTCGGTGCTTCGCAAAACAAATCTTGCCAAACCAGCCTTACCGGACTTTTTCAATGCCTCTACCAATAATGCATATGCTTTACTGTTTTTTGTATCAGGCTCGGTGTAATACGAGGTTTCGTAATACATCGGATTTACTTCGTTAACATTTACAAAGCTTTCTATTTCAATCACCTTACTTTTTTCGGGAGCGGCATCCTCAAAATCTCGTTCTTCCAGGATCACATAATCGTCATTCAGTTTGTACCCTTTTACAATCTTATCATAAGGTACTTCTTTATGTGTCTGCTCGTTTACACGCTGATAACGGATACGCGAATGATCGCGGCTATCCAGCATGTCCAGATCAAGTGAAGAAGACTGTACTGCTGAATAAAGTTTAATGGGGATATTTACCAGTCCAAAACCTATTGAACCTTTCCATATTGATCTCATAACCAAAGTGTTTATTACACTTAATATAACTGTGGAAGAGGGTATTAGGTTTTAATACAAAAGGATTTTGTAGAGACGCAATGCATTGCGTCTCTACGCGGGTCGTAATTTTGTCCATTTAATGATCCACCAAACCAATTCCGCCGTCAACAATGTACCTATGGCGAATACCGCAGGCATAATTCCCTGCCCGGCTGATGAGAGCGCTCCTGAAAGCGCTATGAAATATACTATAAGCGGCAGGAGCGTCATTATACATAGCCCGACAACATTTAACGGTATTTTGAATGGACGAAGGGTATCAGGCTCTTTAAGGCGCAGACGTATAAGTGCAATATATTCAAGGAATAAACCTGCTCCGTACACCGTTACGTCAATAATGAGCAGATCGGCAAATGTCCAGAGTACCATAAAGCTCACTACCAGGGAGCAAACGATGATGGAAATATAAGGTGTATTAAATTTTGAATTCTGTTTATTCAGCCATTTGGGCAGCAGGCCATCATCTGCCATTACTTTCGGCACCCTTGATACCGATAACAATACCGCCGAATAAATACCCAGCGTACTGGCCATCCCCCCGGCTGCAATAAGAATACCCAGCCATCGCCCCCCAATCAAGGTGCCCAGTACCGGGAAGCCGCCATCAGTTAGCATACTAAAATCAATATGTGATTGCTGCGCCACCAGTATCGTAAAAAAGTAAACAACAAGCACTAATGCAAAGGCAATAAAAACGGATATGAGGTAAGAGCGCACAGGTTTTTCCACCTCTTCGGCATATGTGGTCACATTATCCCAACCCAGGCAGTTCCACATCACGGTATACAAGGCCATTCCCATCGCCGGATAAGAAATACCTTTCAATGAAGGCGAAGGAATTGCTAAACCACCTGTATGATGATAAAAAAAGGAAAAGACCAGCACCAGGAAAGGTGTCAGTACTGCTACTCCCAAGAAGAGCGACACCCTGCCAACCGGCACAATACCCAATATATTTAACCCGGCTGATGCCCATATAATAACCAGGCATACCGGTATCTTGTAACCGGCAAGTTCGGGATAAAAAAAAGATGCGTACTGCACAAACAGCACGGGATAAATAGCCAGGTCTACAAAGGTATAGAGCCAGGTCCACCAGCCCTCGTAAAATCCCCAGCGGGTGCCAAGGGCATATTTAACCCACCGGTAGTATCCGCCTTCAACGGGCATCATGCTGTTCAGTTCGAGCACAGTAAAAATGGCAGGCACATCCCACACCATCGGCGTCAGCATCAACAGCAATAATGCCCCATGCTGACCGGCGTAAGACAACAATGGCTCCAGCCCGTAAGGTCCACCAGAAACAGTAAAAAAGATGACCGCAACAAGCTGCAAAGGGCGTATCTTTTTTATTGCGGGCGACGGGTGCATGTTGCTGATAAAAATATTGTTTTTGACGGGATTTCTACATAGTATTAAAAATTAAGTATTATATATTTGGATAAAATCCTCCCTCATGAGAAAGACTTTATCTGTCCTAACATTTCTGATTTGTGTTTTCTCAATAGCATTTGCTCAGCAAAAGACAGCGCGTTTTAAGGTAATCGTGTTGTATGAAAACGGTGGTCATCATGTGGAATACTCTAAAGCTGCCAAAATATGGCTTGATAAACTGGCAATCGATAGTAATTTCAGTATAGATTATATTCAGAATACGGATAAAATAAATGACGAATTTTTAAGTCATTACCAGCTTTTTATCCAGTTGGACTATGCTCCCTACGCCTGGAAGCCTGCCGCAGTTGAAGCTTTTCAAAAATATATCGAAGAGGGTAAAGGTGGCTGGATCGGGGTTCATCATGCCACACTGTTAGGCGAGTTTGATGGTTACCCGATGTGGCAATGGTTCTCCACTTTTATGGGCGGCATCCGCTGGAAAAACTACATCGCCACCTTTGTGCAGGGAAAAGTAAATGTGGAAGACCAGCAGCACCCGGTAATGAAAGGTGTACCATCATCATTCTGGATCAAAACAGAGGAATTTTACACCTATGATAAAAGTCCGCGACTAAATGTGCATGTGATAGCCAGCGTCGATGAAGATTCATACATACCCAAATCCGATGTTAAAATGGGTGATCACCCCGTGATCTGGACCAATGAGCATGTAAAGGCACGGAATATCTATATTTTTATGGGGCACTCGCCCGACCTATTCGACAACGATGCTTATAAAAAATTATTTACCAACGCTATATTCTGGGCCTCGGCCAAACTATAAAACCTTTATCATGAAGTATCTTAAATTCATAATTTCTGCCGCAGCTCTAGCCCTGTCATTATCAGTTTTTGCCCAACCGGTTATTTATATCAATCAAATAGGTTTTGATACACGCGGGCCGAAAATAGCAGTTGTCGGGTCAGCTTCACCATTGCCTGCAAAAACCATGTTTTCGATAGTTGATGCCGCTTCAGGTAAAGTAGAATTTACAGCTGCTCTTGGCGCACAACAAAAAGTTGAGGATTGGTACAAGGATAAGATTTTTTACCAGGCCGATTTCTCATCCCTCAAAAAAGATGGTAAATACAAACTGATCATTACTATTTCGGGCAAAAAGTGTTCTTCAGAACCATTTCGCATTACTGAGAATGCACTGGCCAAACTCACCCTCTCATCTATAATCCATTACTACAATAAGCAGCGGGCCAATACACCTGAGGAACTGGAAGCCGATCAGCATATCAAACTTTATGGCAGCGATAAGACAGTCGATCTTCGTGGCGGCTGGTGTGATGCATCGGGTGATGTAAGTAAGTATTTTTCTCACCTCGCATATGCCAATTTTGTATCACCCCAACAGATTCCTTTGGTTACCTGGTCGATGGAAAGTGTGGACGAAACTATACCGGGTTTGCTCACCAAATGGGGGTTAAAGGATTCACTGGAAAATGAGGCGGTTTATGGGGCAGATTTTATTTTGCGCTCCCTTTCATCTGAGAATTATTTTTACGAAACCATATTCAGCTATTTTAGTAAAGATCCGAATGCCCGCCGTGTGGTAGGTCTGCGCGCCAACAGCGTCACTACCGATGCTTACCAGGCTGCTTTCCGCGAAGGCGGTGGTATGGGTATAGCTGCCCTTGCCCGGATATCCCGATGGAAAAAACATGGTGAATATACTTCACAAAAATATCTTGACGGAGCCAAACGCGCCTTTGCTCATTTACTCATCAACAATACCAAATATGATGACGACGGTAAGGAAAACATCATCGATGACTATTGTGCCCTGATGGCCGCCACCGAATTATGGATTGCAACCAATGAGCCGCTTTATCGTGATGAAGCCCGCAAGCGCGCCGCCAACCTGGCCAAACGTATGTCCCCGGATGGTTACTTTATAGCTAACGATGCCAACCGTCCATTCTGGCACGCGGCTGACGCTGGTTTGCCTGTTGTTTCTTTATCGCGTTATTTAAAAAAGGAAACTGATCCTGCATTAAGGAACAAAGTTTTACAAACTATCAAGAAAGCACTCGACTATAATTTAAGGGTAAGTCATGAAGTAAGCAACCCATTCGGCTATGCCCGCCAAAGCTTTTTGTATAAGGGCGAAGTAAAAGACGGTTTCTTTATTCCACACGAAAATGAAACAGGCTGGTGGTGGCAGGGTGAGGATGCACGTTTGGGTTCACTGGCAACTGCAGCTATTGTTGGCGGGCGTTTGGTTTACCCCGCACAAAGCGGTTGGGGTGTTAAACCAGCCTTGTCCAGCTATGCCTCGCAGCAACTATCCTGGATATTGGGTTGTAATCCTTACTCTATGTGCTTTATGTATGGCTTCGGCAAAAACAATGTGCCTTATATGCATTCCAGCTTCGGGCATGGTTCGCAAAAGGGTGGCATATCCAACGGCATTACCGGTAAAGACGGCAACGGCGATGGCTCGGGCATCGATTTTAAAACCGAGGCCGAAGGCAACGAATGGCGCTGGACAGAGCAATGGATACCACATGCGGCCTGGTTTATGCAGGCAATAGCTGCTATGGCGGAACCGATCCCTTCACATTAGTTTTTCACCCTGTTTTGTTCACTTTCGGCACCCGTTGCTTCATGCTTGCGCTGATCGGCTATGACCTTGCCAAACCTGTAGCTTAAACTTAAAGATGCAAAACGCGAGTCTCCTATATTTCGCCAGTTGGCATAAGTTTGTGCCAGGTTGTTGATCACCCCGCTGCCTATAGCCGTGTGAAACATATCATTTACATTAAATTTAATTGTAGTGCTGGATGATAGCTTTTTTGATAATCCTGCATTGAACCTGCTCCTCGCACCCAGCGTAAATTGCGCGTTAGTCAGCTTACTGCCGTGGCTGTAATCCAATTGTACATTCCAGCCTTTATCCAGGTTGAAGTTCACAGTAGGCCTGAAAAAGAAAAATGTTCCTTTGGTATCCAGCACTCCGGTGTAAAATGCGCTTACAGAATGTATCTGGGTCAATTCAGTATAGATGTGGAAGTTGAGCCACTTGGCCGGGTCAAGTGTACCATCCACTGTTAAGCTTTTTACAGTTACACTGCCAATATTGCCCGGGCGGCTGTAATAAATACCGTTAACTATTTCGATGGTCTCGTTTACGTCGTTATTTGTTTTGCTATAGCTTAGTGTGGTAGTGATCTTATTCTTATAGGTATGTGATAATTCAATATTATTGGTGAATGAAGGCAACAAATAGGGGTTGCCTTCATAGTAAGTAAACTTATCAAAAGGTGAGATGAAAGGGTTAAGATCCTGGTAATACGGCCGGTCGATCCTCCGGCCGTAATTCAAACCGAACTGGTTATCCGATGCCGTATCCAATTTGTAGGACAAATATAAAGTTGGGAAAAGGCTGGTATAATTCCTGTTAAATGATGAATCAGGTATCACCGGGTTACCCAATTGATGACCGCTGGAATAAGTATTCTCTAACCGTAGCCCGGCCTGAATAGATAATCTTTTGTAATTTTTATTCAAATTGATATAAGCTGCATTGATATTTTCCTTGTAGATAAAATGATTGGTCTTGCCATAATCTGGCCTGGTGGTATCATTTACCGTATCATAGTAATCTGCCAGATTATCGGTTTGCGTAAAGCTTGTTTTTACACCTGCTGCAAATTTAAATCCGCCCTTTAGTGGGAGCGTATAATCCGCTTTAGCCGCAAAAATATGAATGTGTGACGGCAACATACCCGACAACAGATCGTGTGACTCCAAAGTTCCGCCAGGCAAATAACCGCTATTATCAAATAGCTGATTACTATTGGTTTGATAGGCTATATAATCCAGGTCGGCGGTAAGGTCATGCCCGTTTTTATCGTACTGATGCCGGTAGTTCAAATTAATACCGCCGTTTTTAAAATGATCATGCTGTTGGTTGCGGGCGATAATGGTGGAGTCCAATTGACTGTTCGCATCAAGCACATTGCTCGTATTCAGGTTATGATTAGCCGATATGCGTGTCATTCCATTAAGTACTATCCCCCAGGTAGTTTTATCATCCTGGTAAAAATCTAACCCAATCTTTGAAGTATAAGCATCACCTGTACGGCGGATAAACGTATTCTGATTAAAGAACGAGCTGGTGCTGCCATCATCATTAAAGTAATGGCGATAAATACTCAGGTTATTATAGCCGTTTGTGGATGTATAGCTCAACATACCAAAAACGTTAACACGGTTGTTGCGGTAATTAAAATTAAAACTGTTATTGGTCCGGCCATACGCACCCTGTGTATAGGCTAAATTAAGCGAGCCGTTAAAGCCCTTCATTTTGTTCTTTTTCGTGCGGATATTGATCACGCCCCCATTACCTGCTGCATCGTATTTAGCAGGCGGGTTTGTCATTAGCTCGATCTGGTCTAATGAAGATGAAGGTAAAGAACGCAGATAGCTTTCCAGGTCGGCACCCGACAAATAAGTAGGCTTATCATCAATAAAAATAGTTACTCCTTTACCTTTTAAACTGATGGCGCCATTCTGGTCTACCTGCACACCGGGCGATTTTTCCAATACATCCAAAGCCGTAGTACCGGCATCACTGATCAATGCATCTACATTTACTACAGTGCGGTCTATCTTATGTTCTATAAACGATTTTTGCGCAGTGATGGATACCCCTTTTAATTCAGTCCCAGCTGGTATTAATGTAACCGGAGGAAAAGTTAGCTCTGGTTTTTGCTGATTAATGCTGATCGCCTGGCTATGGTAATTTTTAAACCCGACTGCGGTAATGACGACTTTATAATCACCGTCTTTTATCCTTTCAAAGCTAAATGAGCCATCCGAAGCAGCCAGTTCTGTTTTGATTAAAGTTGAATCCTTAGCGGTAACCAAAGTAATGGTTGCACCATCTGCAGGCTTATTATCTGCACCCAAAACCTGGCCGGATATTTTCCCGGCTACGGCCTGTGCATGAATCAGTTTGGGCAAAAAAAGGCCCCCTATAGCTATCAATGCTATTATCAAAGTTTTCATTGGTCAATATGATTTTAGGTTAGATGATTGCTTCTGTTTTTTAAATTATTACTTTGCTTTTAGTTCCGTTTTGATCTTAACAAAAGGCATAGCTATCGCTACCCACTTTGTATTTTGAGCATAAAATGTCTTTAAAAATTGTTATTTATTGTTAGTGGTATTGGTACGGGTGTAATTGATACTGTCGCCCGGCTTCAGATATTTTTCTACAATTCTCTTATGTACGTCATCTGGTTGTTTTACCCCGTCAATGTATAGCTCACTATTAGTGATCTTGTAGGTGTAATTATCTTTATCTTTTATCAGGTGATCGTTAATAAGCTGATTGGTGATCCCGTCTCCTACTGTACTTACCGGGCTTGGCGGTGTTCCGGCAGCTGAATGGTATGAGCCGTAAGCCTTGGCAACCGTTGGGATTGTAGCAGTCTTCGGTTCGACAGGTTCTTTTAGCTCTTGCGGCTCATAGGGCTGGTAAGGCTTATATTTAGCATCATAATCGCCTTTGTATTTTTTGTCGTACTTATAGCCATATGGTTTTTTCGGTGCGATCGGTTTTTTGCTCCAGACCCGGCCGGTCGAATCCATTCTTAATTTGTAAGCAGCTATTGCCCCTTGTGTATCCAGCGCGGTTAACGAGCCGTCCAATTTGCCGGGGGTACCTTTCATTGAACCAAGCCCCCTGGCGCGACTTGCTTTCTTCATTGAATCTAACACCGTCTTCGCCTTAACCAAATCTGGCGATTGTTCAAATCTGATATTGGCTCTGGACTTTACGTCGGCGCTGTCAACAATTTCCCCTGCACCGCCATTGTTCTGTAACCCTCCTAGTTGTGCAGGAAATTTTGAGGCACGCTCGTCCGATTCTGAAATAAGCCGGTCAAATAAGGGCTGATGTTGAGCGAATTGTGCTTGAGAAACGGATTTTCCGTTGATATAGTAATTGGTTTTGTTACCATTGTCCAGGCCAACACACTGATAAACTGTACCTTTATTTTTGACCACAAAGATGGCATATACCGTACCCCCAATACTTTGATGCATACGCATCACCGTGCCATCTGCCACTTCGTTGGGTTTATAAATTCTTACTTTATTTTTGCCGGTAGTCAGGGAATCATTCTTAATGGATGTTATCCTGGTCGCGCTGTCAGTTTTAGTTACCTTTTGGGTTGACGAAAAGCGTTTTGCCGATGGCTTTACTGTAGTGTGCTCTTTACTGGACTTTGAAAATGCTGCGGTTAACAATACTGCTGATATCAAACAAACGGTCAGTACCATTTTTTCAACCTTATTTAATGATTGATTATTGTTGGAAAGCATGCGCTTAACCCGTTGCAAAAAATGATCGCTGTTACCACCCAGGCCCATAGCATAAGCCGGCATGGACGACTGGTATTCCTGGCACGAAACCAGCGCCTTTATATAACTCACTTTGCTGCTGGTTTGCGCCACCACGATATCATCACAGCAATTCTCTCTTTCGGCTTTGATCAGGGAGGATACCCACAAAATCGCTGGATTAAAGAAAAATATGATCTCCATTAAATTCTGCAATAAGTTCACCATGTAATCCCTCCGGCGGATGTGTGCAAGTTCGTGCACCAGGATAGATTCAACTTCTTCGGCTGAAAGAGCAGTCAGCAAGCCAATAGGGATAAGGATAACCGGTTTAAAATGCCCCAACACCATAGGAAGTTTGGCTATACCCGATTGCATAAGCTTTACGGTCCTCAGTACACCGAGTTGATTGGATAATTGCGCGATCTTGTCATCCCAATAAGTCCCGGCTGATATAACTTTAGTCCGTTTGATATAATAAACATTATGCAACCCCGCGGCCAATTGTACACAACGCGCGCAAATGATCAGGAACCAAATCAGCACGATAGTGTCAGAATGTGTGTTGAAATAACTGATACAATTACTGATAATACTTTGCGGATTGTTCTCCGTTACCGTATTGCCCGGCATTGCCTGATAGGTATATACCTTCCCGAAGTTTGAAACGTGACTTGCTTCCTGGGTACTAAAATGTAATTGCGAAAAGAAAGTAAAGGTGATTGCAGCACTGAATAGCACCAGGTAGCTTATCATTAAATTATACCTTAAGGCAGCGCTCGCCTTTTTGGTTAAAACTATGGTAAGTCCCGTTACAGCGGCCAGTATCAGCCCCTGCCATAATGAGTGGATCAACGTATTACAAAGTGCCTTTATAATTTGATCGGGTACCAGGTTTGTCGGGTGCAATTCCATATCACAATGTTTTTACGGTTATTCCTTTTCCAGTTTATTTAACAGGTCTTTGATTACCTGCAAATCTTCTTTAGATGTTTTTTTATTCCCCAGCAGTTGCATTACCAGGTTACTTGCCGAGCCTTTATACATAGAGTCGACAAATTTTTGCAGTAAATGATCTTTAGTCTTCTGTTCGTCCTCAGCCACATGATAAATGTGCTTCATCTGGCTTTCGTCCCTTTTTACAATTCCCTTATCCGCCATAATCTGCATCAGCTTCAGTGTCGATGTATAATTCACATCCTTCTTCTCATTCAGCTTATCGTTCACAAATCTTACGGTCGACGGGCCGAATTCCCATAGTACCTGCAAAATCTCTAATTCTGATTTTGTAGGCTCAATATTCGTGTTCTGATCTTCGTTCACTAACTTCATATATCAAAGGTAGGAAAATTTTCGTACGAACAAAATATTATGTTTATTTTTTTGAAAATTATTTTTTGTGGATAAAATCTGGTTTATAAAATAGGCTGACGTTGTTTATTATTGTCAGCAATAAACAACACACAATAAATATGTTATCAAAAGAAGAAATTTTCGGTTATCAACCCGATCCAAAATATAAAAAGGCAGTTGCTTACTTCTCCATGGAGTTCGGCATCGATCAGGCATTAAAAATTTACAGCGGCGGTTTAGGCTTTTTAGCAGGCTCACATATGCGCAGCGCCTATGAATTGAAACAAAATGTAATAGGTATTGGCATGCTATGGAAATATGGGTACTATGACCAG
>Ga0307510_10000785_pt1 | contig 32898 bp, 26 predicted proteins | sample 12_EM_MG_FD_207224 | JGI IMG/M metagenome (GOLD analysis project Ga0307510, IMG submission 207224) | Populus trichocarpa ectomycorrhiza microbial communities from riparian zone in the Pacific Northwest, United States - 12_EM | ecosystem: Host-associated > Plants > Roots > Unclassified | place... | reverse complement strand
ATTTTTCATCAGAAGGTAATGTGCAAAGTCATTTTTCTGACAATGATATGCTATGACATCATTCTGCTCTAATGACCAAAATTGGATGAGTTAAGATTAATTTACGCGGTGAAAGTTAAATAAACTTTGTTCTTTTTAGTTTACAACATTCTTACAAAAACCACCAAAATTGGTTAAATAATTACATCAATTTTCAGGCAGGAAGATAGGGATGTGGAGCATGGCTCATCTAATCAAGACATGTCAGAAAAATTGGCTCGCTTGTCAACTGATGATGCATCTTTAACAGATTGGCACTTGGGATTTCATATTTTTTTGGTATCTCTAAACTCTCTCCTCCTATATTTATGTTCATCTCTCGCTTAACAATCAACACTAAAATCATGCTTTTGTTTTGCATATTAATGAAAGTGGTTGGGTAAGAGTTGGATGATGATAGGAATACTGACAATGATCAGTTAATGGCTTGTCTTTGACTTTCTCTTTCTTGTCTTTCATTCTTCTTTTATTTTTCATTCCCCCCTGCCCTCCTTTTGATTTTTATTCAATATGCAATTGCTTGAATGATAATCATTTTAATCCAAGTTAAAGCTTTTTTGTGGAAACAGTGTTTTCTTCTCATTCCTGCACGTGAAACTTTGATGGATTGATTTTCTTTCTTCAATGCCTGAAGAACTTTTGCGTTTCCTGTTCATACATCTGCTTTATATTTAACTTAGCATCTTTGCTCATTGCTTAAACAATGCTTTGATAAGAAGGATATTGGGCTTTCTTCAAGCCACAACAAACAGATCTGTTCTAATATACCTCTTTGGGATTCATTTTTTCTGATATATTTACTCTTTCAATGAATTTCCGCAGGATATGCTGCCTGAGTATGTCCATATGCGTGTTGCTGAATCAATTCTTTTTGCTGGAAAAGCCATCAGGGTTCTCCGGAATCCAAGCCCAGCATTTCAGTTTAAGGATCCTGTATATAATCAGCAGATACCAAAAGGTGCTCAAAAAAATCAAGTATCAACAGGACGCTTCCCCTTTCAGAAAGAGTCTTTTGAAGATACAAACTTGATTGGAGAAGAATTACTTCCACAGTCCGAGGCTGACAAGATTGAAAATATGCTTCGAGACCTAAAGGTTCACTTCCTCAATTTGGATCATCATAGATAACATCTTGTGCTGCCCTTTTCTTGATAGATAGCTACACTGGGAGACATTAATAGCTCCATATTGTATTTAATCCATTTCACAATAAATGCACCTATATTTAGTTGTAATTGTTTTGTATATTTGGATAGAATGGACCTTTCCCTTTTCATTGAACTATAATCCACAGCAGAGTGTATACTGAATTTTGGTTCCATTATATGTAGGAATCATCTGAATTTCACAAAAGATCATTTGAATGTGCTGTCGACTCTATTCGTGCTATCGCAGCTAGTCATCTTTGGCAGGTGCTGTATGCAACCCTCTTGTATTTATTTACTTTTATTTATCATAGCAACCCTGATTCACCTGTGTTTTCTTTACTTTTGAAGCTTGTGGTTGTGCGTGCTGACTTGAATGGCCACCTGAAGGCACTTAAAGACTATTTTCTTTTGGCGAAAGGAGATTTTTTCCAGGTGACGGACGGATAATATTTTATCTCTGCAAAATTGACATTTATCATGCCTCAAGTTTCTTTCCGGGGCCTTGCCCTTCCTAGAGTCACTGATATATTTAGCCTGCATCACTTTGTGAATCTATACAAACTTTGGAATGGATTACAGTGCAATTTGGATGAATGTGTAGCCTTTTTAGGAAGGATGCTCTTATTGAAATTATGTAGCTCTGTTTTGAGATAATTCATATTCCTATGCAATCTTTGGTTTGTGGTTTATACTTTGTAGGAACTTCTAAAATTCTATAACAAGATTGGTTCAGCATTGTTGCCTAATCACAAATAAACTACAACCGATCAAAATCATTCTTGCAGAAATTTCCTGAACTTTGGTCTAGGGTTTCACTGAACATATTTTTATTCAAAATTTTAATTTTCTATTGGTTGTTGGAAAGGTTTTTCTCACAAGTTAACTTTGCTTTAAAGTCCAGGAGTTTGAGATTGCGCTGACATTGGTGCGTATTTTGCAATTATAAAGTGAACAGAAATTTCAATTCTAACAAAGCAGGATTAATTATGCCAGTGTTTTCTTGAGGAAAGTCGGCAAATGATGCGTTTGCCTCCTCGACAATCAACTGCTGAAGCTGATCTCATGGTCCCATTCCAGCTGGTAAGCTTGGCACAACATATTTCCCTAGCAAACATAATTATACTCCTTGTTTTAACTTAAATGTTGATAATATCAGAATGCTCCACGTCAAATTCACTAATTGTCTACTATAAAAAAATTAAAAAAATCGTTTGCACTATTTGCTTTGTAGGCTGCTATAAAGACGATTGGTGAGGAGGAGAAGTACTTTTCCAGAGTATCCTTGCGGTTAGAACCTATATTTTTAATGAAAAATTTTATCTGACAATATTTCTATCAATCTTCATTTGATTTTAAATTTTATTAATTTTGGTTTTCCATACAAGGATGCCTTCATTTGGATCTGCGGTTAAATCCTCCCAAGTAGATTTACCCAAGACTGGGAGTACAAGTGCTTCATTATCAAATGCTTCTTCAGAGATTTCTCTGGATGGATGGGATGGTATTGCTCTGGAATACTCTGTTGATTGGCCCCTACAGTTGTTCTTTACTCAGGAAGTGTTGTCTCAGTAAGATGCTGCTGATACTTATGGATGCCACTCTGTCTTTCTCCTTCTCTTCTTCTTAATATGCATTCTTTTGCTATCTGATAAAGTTGAAAGATAGTTCCTTAATTGCTTATCAAATAATATTTAAAAAATACTACCACAAAATGTAGTTCATAGTTGCTGAATAATTCCTCTCTATCTCATGCACATGTTAACCTCAAGAATGTTCCAGGTACCTAAGGGTCTTTCAGTATTTGCTACGGCTGAAACGTACGCAAATGGAATTGGAGAAATCATGGGCTTCTGTGATGCATCAAGATCACACAGATTTTGCCAAGCGTCGCAATGACCGTTTGAACTGCTCAGTATCTCAGCAACGACGCCAACGTTTTAGGCCAATGTGGCATGTTAGAGAGCACATGGCATTCTTGATCAGAAATCTTCAGTTCTATATCCAGGTATTGATGCCATCTGTAGGTCAACTTTTTTTGAAGATAGTCTCTAAAAGACAATGCAACATAGGAATTGCCAAATTTTTTAATTATAAAGCAGCACGGGACTGGTGACTGATATGCATATCAGATCTTATCCAAGAACCTTGTTTTGGATAAGATGTTGAAAGTGTTGGACAAAATAAAGTCTTTACATTGGACAAGCCATATGCTGGTCACACGTAACTTGATAAATTAAATAATATTTTGTGATATCTTGAGAAAAGTTTAACCATCATCATGAAGGATTGTGGGAATAATACTAGGACAATGTAGGGAAATTGATTGTGACGTCTTTTTTTAAATTGTACCCCAATGATTGACTAGATAAAAAATTTATTGTTATGCTATATTTCTTTTTCTAATAACAGTCAGAAATGTTAGGAGATAAAACTTTATTTTCTTTATTTTTCAAGTCTGTTCACTTTTATTTACCCTTTTCTTTTCCCCCTTCCATGAGTTTATTCTATATTTTCCCTTTACTGGTTGATTTCAAGATCATTTTCTTTTTAATTTTTTGCATTTGTATTTTAGGTGGATGTAATAGAATCCCAATGGAATGTTTTGCAAGCTCATATTCGAGATTCTCATGACTTTACTGAACTTGTGGGCTTCCATCAAGAGTAAGTGAAGTGAATGGTTTCAGTAACCTCCTGCCTGTTTAATTCATTGAATTGCACACCTTTGTTCTACATAATTGCTGTTTTCTGAGTTTATACTCTGCTCATACATTGATAGTTGCAACATGATGCTTACACAACATGACATTAACTTGCAGGTATTTATCAGCTTTAATTTCACAATCGTTTTTGGACATTGGTTCCGTGTCAAGGATATTAGACAGCATAATGAAACTTTGCCTGCAATTCTGCTGGAGCATTGAAAACCAAGAAAACAATCCAAATACATCTGAACTGGAGCATTTAACGGAGGTATTTCTGCTAATGTTTTGTTATTTTGAGTTGGCAGTTCATGCTTTGCTGAAACATTAAGCTCTGAAAGTATCAAACCTCAATTTTGTGTGCCTTGTCTTATGCAAAAATTGCAAATTCACATTGTTGTTTGGTGCTTTTGCACTTCAATGATGGCTATTTTGCATTGTTTTCCATTGACATGCTTATCTCTTAAGCACTTGACCAAACACCATCTACTCTGGATTTCATTGGAAAGAGGAGTGTTTGTTATATAGATATGACATACGCCTATAACAAACATTTGATCTTGCCTTTGTGTTCCATTGGAGATTTGGAGTTGTGGGAAGTTGTCATGTTGGTGATCACATAATCATATATTTATTTTGGACATTCATTCCTGAAAGTCAGCAGTATATGTGTCAAATCTAGTTATGCTCTTCTAATAGACCAACTGTGTTTTTTTTAATAATAACCATTGATTATTTTAGCAATTTTGTTGCCACCAAATCTAAATGGTTCCTCGACTTTTAATGTTCTTTTCCCCAGGAATTTAACAAGAAATCAAATTCGTTATACACTATATTGCGCAGTAGTAGGCTAGCAGGGAGCCAGCGAGCTCCATTTCTCAGGCGTTTTCTTTTGCGTCTAAACTTTAATCTGTTCTTTGAGGTAATTCTTCCCTAAACACGTCATCTTATTTTAGTCCTTCAGTTTTATGACCTGTTTGATCACTTTTTATTTTCTGACAGACAACTGCACAAGGTGTACTGAATATTGTTAGACCATCTCCAACACTCCCTGTTTTTAATCAACAATAGCAAAAGTTATTTACGAAGTCAAATCAGCTCCATGCAAGTACTGTTGTCATTTGTGTTGAGGAAGTATAATCTCACCCGAGGTTGGCAATAGACTCTGAAGCATACTTCCATTTGATCAGGCAGTCCTTTTGGTGGCTGTGATGAGGGTGCCTGTCTCCATAGCTTGAAGATTTTTCTATTAACAACCCTATTAGGTGGTTCTTTGCAAACTGGCTTGTTCAGGTTGCGGGTTGATTTTTTTGCTTACTCCATGTTAACTAAAAAGTAACCATCCCCTGGAAGTGAGACAAATTTCAGTAGCCAGCATTGTCCGTTTCACACAGCTTGTTGACCCTGGCGTAGCATTCCTTGTCATTTGGTGCTTGTGGTAGGCAGCTCCATTTAGTGCTTATACCAACTCATCAATTGGTATTTAAGCTTGTACTTTATAGAGATGTGTATCCATAAGCTCCATTGCCAAAGTGAAGTTTCGTTTGTAAATGTGTGGTTTGCATCTGTGAAGTGAATTGTGGGGTTTGTAAGGCATTGACATGAAATATATAACGATTGAATGGAGGTTTTGATGCTTGCGGATATGCTTCACAGATTTGATGTCTTTCTGGCCAGGGAATTACAGTTAGAAAACTGTCTTCAGTTATTCAAATAAAAAGAAAAGTTGATTTTCATATTTGTATATAACATGGATGGAGTAAATAGCAGTCTCCATGTTGTAACTCATCTTCAACCAATATTGGAGCCGTAAGGTTATCCTAACAGTAATATTTCCTGCGCCAGGGTCCAGGAAGCCGCTGGGAAGCACAGTTAATTTTTCTTTATTTATGTAGTGGACCGACTCTTTAGGAGTGCGCAAGCAGGAGATACTCGTAGCAGAAGAAGTGGGCTCTTTCGATGGAGAAAAGATAGCAAGGTAAATTTTATCCATGTGGCTTTTAGCTCATAAAGTTCAAAAATTCCTATTGTCAATCAAAAAAATTTGAAATTTGTTTTAATGCCAACCTTCCAATCTAAGTTGATTAACAATAACCAATAAATCTTTGGATAAGATTGTTTGTCTTATAATTTACAAAATGTTCCAGTTTGATCCTTGAAGTTTGAAATCTCCCTATATCAACCTCAAGGTTTAAACATTGATATCTGAATGTTTAATAAAATCATCATGAAGCATTTCGTGTATTAGAATCAAATGTATTTGCTTTAAATAATGCTATTATGCTCGCTTTATGTTTTATATTTATAATTTTTAAATAATCATGAATGCATGCCTAATTTAATTATGATCATTATATGAATTTTGTTTTGCGCTATAATCCATGCATACCATACAGGGAGATTGAGGACTTCATCAAAACTCCCACTTCATTTCCAGATTACCTCTCATTGCTTCCATGCTGAAACCAAAAGGGAACCTGCGCATATATTCCCAATCCACACATACCATGCATGGAAATAGAGTGTCGTCACTACATTTAGCTCGTAGTTCTTCCATTGCTAAAACCAGACGTTTTCATCAAAGAACCTACCGAGAAGTGGGATATCAGGAATTGTAATTTGAAAAATTACAATAAATTGCAACATATGAGGATAATTCTGAATATTTTTGAACTGTAGGAACCAAAGTGAAAAATCTTGCAAACGATAGGGAGACACTATACTTTATAAAAAAAAAAAAAGATAAAAGGGGAGATGAAGAAACCGGAACAAGCAACAATTTTTGCTATTTAAAATGAAAGGCATGGTCATACTAATTTGTTTCGATAAAGAAAGTAGAGTTCAAAATAAACTTGGAGAATTGATCCAATGGCATTATTCTTTGTTTACATTAGAGCTCCTCGAACACTTCTTCACCCCCTTCCTCCTCAACCCTCTGTAATTCTCTCCTCCAAGTTTCCATCCGGCAAGAGAGAGAGAAGAAAAGATAACGAGAAGCAAATACATCAAATAGCTTGTGACATTGGTAAATCATCTTCACAGGAGCTTGATGCTTCTGGCATTTATAACCTAGTCATCTATTTCTCATGATAAGGAACAAAAACTGGAAAATCACGATACGAATGAATGTTCATATAGATGTGTTCAAGAAACACACTGCAGGGGAGAAAAGACAGAAGAGCAGAAGCACATCTTTGTTGTTGAACAACTTTATGCGACAATAACCTTTAGCATCAGAATGAAGAACTGTATAAGAAATATTTGTAATTTGACAGTTGCTAATCCTCGAAACATCAAGAGTTACAGTTACACATGCTTCAACATATATAGTTGTAGGTATGATTCCAATTACTGTCACTTTTTGAGAATTTTATATCAACAAATAGAGAATTAGGAGAGAAGGTATTTAATGATTAGGCCCCTCCCTTATCAAGCAAAACCACGAAATCCAACAGTAAGTGCTTTATATTCAGAATCATAAATAAGTTGCCACACATGATCATCTGAAAATTGCAATTGGTCTGCAACAAATAATATATATTCTTGTACTCTCCTGGTGCTACTTCCTTGCCTGAACTCCCAGCAACTTCATCATAGCCAATTATGTCCCTCCCGGAAGCCATTGCTCCTGAAGAGTTTGTTCATCCATTTCTCTGTGCTGGGCTGTGCGAGCGACCAGACAACAGGATAGGGCCTTGTTCATTGAGATAAAAGGTGAAGAAAAGAAAAGGCAGTTTTGAAGTCAGAATCTGACCTCGATCCCAATTTCAGTTTCTGCAAATCATGCAGGTAGTTTGCCCAGGAACAAACATAACAGGCAGTCCCTGTAAAACCCTGTGATAACAGTGATTCTCTCATTAATTTAACAAAGTTACATGTTAGAACAACTTCCTCACAAAGTAAAAGTGAAATATTATGTGGTGGTCCAGTTATAAAAAGCTTGGGACCAAGAGGTTTGCTCCTTCTGTGGTCTCAGGTTCGAGCCCTGTGGTTGCTTATATGATGGCCACTGGAGGCTTACATGGTCGTTAACTTCAGGGTCCGTGGGATTAGTCGAGGTGCACGCAAGCTGACCCGGACACCCACGTTAAACTAAAAAAAGTGAAATATTATCAATGCAACATTAGAAGCCTCGACCCTTAAAAAAATATAGAAGCCTCAATCACCTGGATAGCACTTATACTAAGGAATTGGTCTTCCAAGATCATGACGCTACTCCCAACAATCTTTAGAAGGTTTGTACATGCATGATATAACGGAGAATCAAACTATATTGAAGAATTTAGTGATTTTTACGTTTAGCTAGTGATACGCTTTAACACTAGTATACCCGTCAAGAAAAATTCCACAAAACTTTTTAGTATTGTCCAGAGGATGAGTCTACACGGATATATTTAAGGAGATTCAATTAGGAGATACTCAAGGTGGAAGAATTACTTGAGCCAATAGCCTTAAAAACTTTGATAAGAGGAGTAAAGGAACATGTACTCTAGAGAAAACTTTATGTCTTACCAGATAGAAACTTGTTCAAAAAGAAACAATTGATGAAAAATTATAAGGTAAAGGCTCAACCTTATTGGGTGCACGTAATCACTTAAATTTTTTTATAAATGATTGGCATGATACCCTCAATCTCTTAGAATTTTTCTGAGTACAGGTTTTTAATACTTTGTGTTTGAAAGAATTTTTCACTTTAAATTCATATTGTTTCCGGCTTACACCCTCTTTTTATATGAGAAAAACTCATCGATCTACCTGAACTGGAAAATTAATTAAAGTATTTGCATATTATTATATCACAAAGATTGAGAGTTATTGATGAATCAAAATTTTATTAGTATATATTTATATATCTTTGCCAAAAAAGTCAAATCAAGAAAAACATATGGGTATATTTTTCTCGAATTCTTGAGTGTGTTTGGTTGGCACGCGCCAGCACAAATACATCCTAATGCAGACGCACTGGGTCTGGCTAGCGCTAGAACCAGCCACGGTTGGGCTTGGCAATATGCCAAGACCCGGGCGTGTTAGGTCTCGCCAACACTAGACCCAATTATTGATGGGTCTGGTGTCAGCCAGACCCAGAAAACACCAGGGTTTGGTGCTGCCCGACCTAATATTTGGATCTAATGCTGCCAGATCTATGTTGGGGCCTGTTGGGGCCAATCAATATTTGTCAGATCTAATATTTTTTACTTGAAAATATATTAATATAATATTATTATTTTTTTTTAAAATTGATTTTTGATATTAATAAATCAAAACTATTTAAAATTAAAAAAAATTAACTTTCAAAAACTTTTGTAAATGTGAAAACAAAGAAACTCGAAATCTACATATCATAGTCATGGCAATAGAAAAATATATAACCTTTTAATGACTAACCAAATATTATTTGCATTTTGCTCGCAGGCAGCCTTCCACGTTCTACCAACCCAAGTGCGTAATTCCCAAAACACCCCTCCAAGTCCGAAGTCCAAGTTGGTGAGGTGAGGGCAGTCAGACACGAGGTTGATACATATAATAATAAAGTTTAAAAGAAACGAGAAGGAGCGAACCAAACACTCAACCAACTTTTCTCTCCCGCAACAACAACAACTCTTTCTTCCCCAAACCAAATCCAAAACCAAAATGGATTCCAAACTTCGAAACCCAGAAACCCCAGAATCCATTTCAGAAGAAGAAAAACAGCAACTTGCCATTGTCTCTTCATCCCCTTTTGCCACTGCTTCTCTTTCTCTTTCACTTTCTCTCTCCACCATTCTACCTGCCCATTTTTTAACTCAACCTAAAATCTCAGCTCTTTTTTCCTCTCCACCAACCAAGGCGAAAATACCTACTCAAGCCACCTCTCTAACTCACCTCTCTCTCTTTTCCTCCACTTCTTCTCCTAAACGCTCCTTTAAGTCTACCATCTCTGCCAACCCTCTTCAAACCCCCCTCACTCTTGGCCCCCGCCGCCCCTCTGACCCCTCCAATGCTGCCGGAACTCGCCGAGCATGCATCGTTTGGTTTCGCAATGACTTGCGTGTCCATGACAATGAGTGCCTCAACTCTGCCAGCAACGACTCTATGTCTGTTTTGCCTGTTTATTGTTTTGACCCGAGAGATTATGGCAAATCCTCTTCTGGGTTTGATAAAACTGGACCTTATCGTGCCAATTTCTTGATTGAATCTGTCTCTGACCTGCGCAAGAACTTGCAGGCTAGAGGATCTGATCTTGTGGTGAGAGTGGGGAGACCGGAGACCGTGTTGGTTGAATTGGCAAAGGCTATTGGAGCTGATGCTGTGTATGCGCATAGAGAGGTGTCTCATGATGAGGTTAAGGCAGAGGACAAGATTGAGGAGGTTATGAAAGATGAGGGAGTTGAGGTTAAGTACTTTTGGGGAAGTACTTTGTATCATTTGGATGATTTGCCTTTCAAGTTGGAAGATATGCCATCGAATTATGGTGGGTTTAAGGAGAAAGTGCAGGTTTTGGAGATTAGGAAGACCGTTGAGACCTTGGATGAATTAAAGGGTTTGCCTTCAAGAGGAGATGTGGAGCCTGGGGATATCCCTAATCTATTGGATTTGGGTCTCAACCCAGCTCAGGTTCGGCCTCTTTATAACTGTTTTGTTTTTTTTTTCTATGCTTGTGTGCTTTGATTATCATGTTAGAGATGTTGGCATGGTTATGAAAACTGTGTTTATGATGACTGTGCTTTGCTAGGAAGAATGTGAATAGAAATTAGGCTTTGATTAGAAGGCTAAGATATAACTTGAAATGAAAAGGTTTTATAAGTGAACAATATGATGTTCAAATATGAAGGATGGATACTGGATGAAAACAGTGTTTATTTAGTAGATCAATCTTACCTCGTAATGCTATAATCTTGTAATCTGAATTGCCAACATTCTGCATCATTAGCCTGAATACTTTCTGATCCCAGGTTCTCATTTTTCAAAATGGATACACTGTTGAAAATTGGTCTTCTGTTTGCTACCTTTTTGGATTTCCATTCCTCTTGAAACTGCAACTTCTAATCCTGTTTGTCTTGCATATTCAGAAACCATTGATCCAAACAGAATGCTTTGCAACCTTCTTATCGTCACCTTTGATTGCACTGATGATACTGTCCTTCAATGAAAATGCAGGATGGGAAGGCAACTGCAAATGCTTCTATGGTGGGAGGCGAGGCTGAAGCACTACAGAGGCTCCAGAAATTTGCAGCTGAGTGCCAAGCACAACCTCCCAAGGGAACCAATGGCAGCCATGACAGCATATATGGCGCAAACTTTTCCTGCAAAATCTCTCCATGGCTCACAGTGGGATGCATCTCTCCCCGTTCCATGTTTGATGAGCTTAAGAAGACTGCTGCAAGGTGTGCCCTTAATTTTTTTCTCTTTTCTTTCCCTTTTAATGCTGTTGCAATATTTAGAAAGCATGCACTCATTAATGATACATTTGATTGATAGAACAATTTCTGGTGCCTCAAATTGCGGTGGTGGTGGTGGTAGCGGCTCACCTGATACTGGAATGAACTGGTTGATGTTTGAGTTGCTATGGAGGGATTTCTTCAGGTAACTTGAAAATTCATATAACTTGCATGCCTACATTTAGTATTCCATATTTCCTTGATTTCAATACCTTTGTTGGCATTTTATGGTGTGAGCATTGCATAAAGCAGGTTTTCCTTTAATTTCTGCGAGGTTGTCTTATTCTTGTTCTCCATCTAAGTAAGCCGTTTTAATCTCTTAAAAAAAATGTTTTTGCCAGCTTCTTACATCATTGTTCTCTTGCAGATTCATTACCAAGAAATACAGTGCTCCAAGGAAACAGCTGGAAGCAACTCCAGCCACAGCTTGCACCACGGGTGCATTTGCTTAGGCAAGACATTGTTTTGTTGGCGAAAAGGAAATTTGTCCTGAATTGGGGGATCGTTTCCTACCCACTGATGAATGGAGCCGCTAGACGTTGTAGTAGGATTGTTAACGGGAGTTGCTGCAATAAATTGGTTGAATTGGGACTCCTGCCTTATTATTTAGAGAATTTTATATTCACGTGCCCTCTTGTGAATATGCATTAAGTATTTTTTTTTTTTTCCCCTGCTTTTCGCTGAGGATCAAATTCACCTTGCAAAACTGGAATTATATTTTCACAAATTGGGTAGTTGATCCCCTAGCCAAGTCAGACAATGAGACAAATGCTTTTAAGTATTTGTCGCGTGTAATCCGAATTACTGAATGGTTTTTATCCATGAGAACGCTATAAAACTTAGAAACCTAAAAAAGACGAAAGTAGCTGTTTATACATGCTGTTACATCTCATTTTCCATCATCAGCTGCAGTGTTAGGTCCTAGCGTTTATCGGATTTCAACCCCAGAAGCTCGTCAAGATTATTGAGACCTAGGTTTGCTAGCATCTTGAATGAGGTGGTTCAAATTGTCAGATGTCATCTGGTGTTGGTACTTGATAGTACAGTCCTTGACAGTTCTGCTGCTTCCACAGCTTGCAGATGAACTGAGAAATCACCACTTCACGTAAACAATATTAGTATTTAGTTTTTACGGCCATGCCGCGGGGCTGTAGGGATGAAAGATGGATGCATTGATTTTATGTTCTTGCCATCTTACCTATTCTCTGCTTGTGCTGGCCTCCAACGCTGTTGTCAGGTGATCCTTTTTTGCTTTGGAGCAAGATTCTTCTGTAGACAATGCACCTTGGTGTCTCACATCTGCTTTCAAGGCTTTACAGAAAAAGTTACATGCTTGGCCATTGTGAAAACAAACATGAATGGCCAAATCGAGCAGCCTGTTAAAGTCTTGCCCACACTTAGCAAATTACAATACATGCGCACTGGATCTTTCTCGGGGTTAGTTCAAGCTAATGGGATCCTGTGTTGTGAGCAAAATTAGCATAGCAGATCAGACCAATGCCGTTGATTCGAATCTGTAGTGCTGTATAATAACAGAATGATACAAAGGGAATCCTAAAAGACCTTAATTGGAGAGAATTCAATGGATACAAGAGACCTTTCAAATAATGGAAAGCAACCCAAAAAGAACGGAAATAAATTTTAGCTAAAAGCTTTCTATCAAATAATGCCAGAGACTCTGAGGGAGGAGAGCACGACAAAAATAATCCAAAGCAACATGAAATACACAAAGGTTACCCATGCCCAGATCCTTGGCCCTCCAAGTTCTGCTTTCAGTGTCAAACGCCTGAGCACGAGAACAGCAATACAGCCTATAGAAGTACAGAAGAAAACAAGCAATGAAAAGCTGAGTCCAGCAGCATTTTGAATACGCAACGGTTCGTTGTACATGAAAAAATTGTAGGCAGTGTCAATAAGCCATGGAACACCGATTCCTACATATATGTTCACCGAATTGCTGGAAAGAAAAGAAAGGGGCAGATCAGTTCATGTTTGTGCAACTCCATCTGCATGATAATAGAATTTTATATCTCTCAGCAGGTGGTAAAACAAAGTTTCACAAAGAGAGAATTTGAAGGCTAGAAAGATGAGGAGAATAAACAAAACTCCAGTCCTTGTACATAGAATTCTCTACCTCTCAAATTTACCACTTGTAATTCCTAAGAGTATTATCATTTCGGAGAACATCTCTCCACTGTTAATTTGCTTGAACAACTTCAAAGAGATTGAAGATTTGGCACGTGTCCTCCTTTACCATTTCAGTTTTACATATCATAATAGTATTACATAAAGGTCAGCGTTAGACTTGCATGAATTTCTGTCTTTGGGTTTGGATTTTAACTTAAACAGCACACTACAACAAGATAAAAAAAAAAAAAATAGCTGTCTTTCCTTAATCTGACACCAAGATCCAGTATTCAGAGCCACAAGCATAACAAAAACCCATTACCAGCTATAATACTCAAACCAATGAGGTTTCCCTGAATCTCTTTTGGAATAAGAAACATTGTGATGGAAACATTTAGGTATTTGAAAACGACCAAATATTATGTAAGAATGTCCCAAATAAAGTACAGCAATGAAAAACCTGCAAGTGATGTTTGCAATGGCAGAGTCTGCTGTTGTCTGGCGTTCAGCAGCAATCTTACTCGCCACTAAATCCGGCCATGAAGTTCCACTAGCTAATGCTGTGAATGCAATGACATAAGCATTTATTCCTGCAATGATATAAACCATTTGTGAAAACAAAGGGTGAGTAGATATAGCATGATAATCAACAACTCCAGGAAAGGAAACTGGGATAATAATTTGTAGAGAGTTTGGAAACCTGTGACACAGCTTATGACATCAGTGAGCTTTGTTACAATGTAAGCTATTCCACTGATGAATAGTAGAGAGAAAATAAAGGCAATCCAGCCATGAGCAAAATGATATGGAGGCACAAAAGCGAACAAAAGTCTCCAAGGTGCAAGGATTAGTTGCCAGGAAATTCTTGCTACCCGTAGATGAATACTGTTTAGTTTTCTTGTTTCTAGACTTTCCAACTGTTTAAAAAAACTTGAAATTATTCCCCCAAAATAGCAGGAAAAGAAACGGAAAATAAGAAAATTTTGCAGACAACCATGAGCAAAAAGAAGGTTAATCGGTGCCAGACAATATTACAAATTTACAATGGCATGAGATGTGTGAAAATTTATTTAACACAGAGAGAAATGATCCCGAGCGTTATTATTTTTTACCAGTAAGGAAAACATATTGATTAAAGCAAAAGGTGACAAAAAAGGGAACGCCCATCTGGATACAGGAAGTATCCAAAGGACTCCTGGAATAATTCTTGGCCAGAAAGAATTAGCCATCAATTTCTTACAGCAGTCACTAAAAATACACACACATATATATAGCATGAGTTGCAATACCGTGAGTGCATCCACAAATTGCTCTTTCCAAAGAGAAAGCACATGTAAATCTTTCTCCTGGTGAAAATGTTTGTTGGAGGATTCAGCTGCGTCATCTGTTACAGGCACTTTTTGATAGACTGGACCTGAACAAAAAAAATTCTAGGTTGAAAATGATACAGTTACAAAAATTCATGGTTGGGTTCTAATCTGTCATCGTCTCACATATGCAAAACCTAATTGATGCAGCAACTTGATTGTTTGACTATAATGATTTCATTTAAACACTATACAGGGTGTCTTATCTTTCTAGCATTGAGTATGTATGTGCTTATTTGAGAAAAAAAGAGAGAAGCAAAGCATGCTCGATAGGCTAAAGGAAAAAGATTTACAGAAAAGATCCTAGCTAGAAAAGAATCCTTAAGCCTTGCTTAGGGAATAAGATACAATTTTAATGCCCCTTCACATAAAGAAAACCTCACAGTTCAGTTTAATTTCTCATTTTTTTGGTAAGAACATGGAAAGCATTAATACATATGTTCTTAATTAACATGTCTTAAGTTGCATTCCCATTCCACCACCAATTCTGTTAGTTGCAAGTTTAATATTCTATTATCATCTTATATCATTGTAATCTCACGGTGACTTTTAAGGCCTAATACTTCTATAAGATGAATCGGGTGGAAAAATATTTGCAGTGTTAACCATGCCAGTCACTCCCACAATTCATGACCACATATGAAAATTAACAATAAATGCTATGTGGCCCACTTTTCATGAACTGTCTAAGAGTAGAGTGCTGAGGTATCAAAGTTGTTAAACTACCATTAGTATTAATGCAGAAATGCACCTGTACCATTATTTGAATGGATAGAGAATATGTCAACAACATTCCTATTTTCTTCTCCATACACATTGTTCTCGTGCGTAGGAGAAGGGACCTCTCCCGGCACCCACTCCTCTGGCCTTTCCGTTCTTGGACTTCAAATTACAAGAAGCATCAGAAACAGGATGATTGAACACAGAGCCAGATAAGTGATTGCTTTTATTCAACAAGAAAATAAAAGGGGAGAAAGAAAGACATACATAGGAAGAGATAAGTAAGGCCAGCGCTTGTCTTGAGCATAAGCATGCATTAGCAGTAAACCATATTGCAATACCGTCAATAAGGCTTCCCAAAGCGTAATGACATTTGGGGTCCATACCTGCAACACAAGCAAGAGTCAAGACCTTTTTATTGCCAAGAAAGTGCTTGATATATGTAAACTTCAATCACAAATACATCTTTTCAAATGCAGTTAAGTTTTCTGCTTCTATTAAAAAAAAGGAAAGAAAAGAAAAAAACATGAGATAATCAGATCATGAACCCCACCTGTAGTGACATTATTTTATCCATTTGATGCAATCCAGATATAATTTCAAGAACCGCTAGTGGGGAACAGGGAGGTTTAGTTAATGACAACTATCCAGCTATAACATATCATAGCATGACCAGTCTATATTAAAATAAACTAATGCAAAATGCATATGTACATATGTAGTGGAGTTGAGAACATTGACAATATAACATAAGAGCAACAATATGAACATGTCCAGGAAAGTTAAAAGATCCAGTGGCTAAAAGCAAAAATGAAGATCTTAATCAATGAATCAAAACATATATAGCAAATCCATAATATACTCCAAAATTGTTCACTGTTGCAGTTCACATGAGAGGGGAATGCGGAAATTACCTCTAAAATTATATAAAGCCAAATGTATGCCCAGAAAGACCAAAACAGCTCCACCAGCCAAACTCCTATATCAGCTATCTTTTTCAATTCTCCAGCTTTCGGAACCACAACACAAACAGCATGGATTGGAAAAAGGTCAAATGCAGCAGAGCCAACAAGTGTTCCAGGACCCATCCCTATACATTAAGTAATTTTGCAAACTGTCAAAAATGTCAACTTGAGACACCACTAACTTTTCACACAAATTTTGCAAACTGTCAATAATAGGAAGCCAAATGATTCAAAATGTAAGACAAACATCACCAATCTGATTATTATCGACCACTACTAACATGTCAACAGGCAATAATACATACATTAAAAAAAGTTTATACAAGGATGAGAGAGGCGGTGAAAAAGATTGTTAACTTCATCAAATCAAACTTGATAGAATTTTATTTGCATCATTACAAATTAACAACATAATCAATACAGGAACATAAAAAAAAACAGCATATTCAATCTGTAAATTTCAAAACCTTATAACTTTTTTCTCTCACAATAACATTTTCACTGATTATAGATATGCAAGAACTTTCATTAACCATAGAAAATCAATCAGGTAACTCCAAGCTGAGCTCACTGATGGCCAACCCCACCCAGAATATGAAAGATATAAGGAAACAGTGATGTCATTTTCCTAATATTATTTGGCTTGGCAAGATGAGAGCAGGGCATAAATTGCCAACGCCTGGCAAAAACAAAGAGGCAAACAGCCTATAAATAAATAAATAAAATTGACTCCACTTGTTTCAACTGCTAGTGAGTGAGGGAATCATGGATGGCCGAAATAGTAAAGACAACAGCTTAGGATTAAACAACAAGCGCACAGGTTCAATATATATGATATCACAAACCTCATACTTATGCATCCAAATTCAATTGAAATGTCTGTATAGAAAGAAATTTGAAATGATTTACAAAAGTTACAATTTACAAACCTCCAGCATACAGGTTGCCAATATTTTGTATGGCATCAATAGTAGCTAGTGAAATCTGAGGAAAGCTGGTCCCGAAGGCAAGCAAAGAAATGTCTGCAATTGCATAATTCCACACCTTCTCATATCTGATAACTTCAGCATTCGTGTATGGGTCAATCTCCACCACTTTTCTCGACTGCTTAACAACATTCTCCATAGACCGGAAAAAACGAGCAGTTATAGCTGATAATCCAATGAAACAATAAGCAAGACCAAGAAAATATAAGAAGGTCCGAAAACCCTCTCCAAGGGTAGTTTCGCCTCGGAAAAGAAAGTAGCTTTCACATTTTTCATGCCCAACAATATTGGTATCTCCAAATCTGCCGCCATCACTTTGGTTATACGCGGAGGCCATCGTAGTAACCTCAAGCTGCAGCTTAAATGAGCTGCAGCATCAGCAATTATTGCAGAACACTAACAAAACCTGAAGAATTAACAACTAATAAGTGAGTCTAAGCCGCAGAGAAATCCAATAATTCAAGACCAAAATTTAATTTGTTTTTGCTCTCATTAAATGCCACTGTTAGATTGAACAAAGATGCTCTTGCTTGTTAATTTCGAAAATTAAATAATAATACTAAGAAGAAGAAAAACGATCATGTATCGAAAAATTAAATCTAACAGACTAAAACCAAATCAGATTAAGTAAATGCAATCTCGAGATGGAAAACTGTCTATGATCATGTACTAGAGACGCGCATTTTGATATGATACGTAGGAACTGGATTGATAAAGAAAACTAACCAAGAACAGGTTCACCGGACAATCGCTGACGACCGAACGGCAACAGATGAGGAGGGTGCGGGTTCAAATTGTTAATAATGTTTTTAGAGAAAAATATAGCGACAGGTGCTGCTTTGATTTGTCTCAATCCAAACTTTATTTACTATATTTGACTTCTTCATGTATATAATAAAGACGTGGAGCCATCATTTACCAGTCCCTGCTAGAACTAAGATTCAATCAAGTGATTAAAGTACAAACTAGGTGAATTGAAATCAGATATTGTGTTTTTTAATTCTCGAATTAATTTATACATTAACTGAATTTTTTTTAATTATATAGTATGATGTATTTAGAGAAAAAAAATCAAATAATAGACTTCTTTAGTCATAAAATCAACTCTTTAGAGTTATAAATGTTTACTTTTAACAGCTCCTTGTACGCGGAACCTATAAATGAAACAAATATGGAGCAATTATTATCACTTTAGAAAAAAATATGCATGTTGTTTTTTAAATGTATTTTTTATTTAAAAATATATTAAAATATTTTTTAAATTTCTATTATATGAAAATCATCAATAAATATTAATTTAATAATTTTTTCAAGACAAACATATTTTTAAAAAACATCTAAAAGGGAAAGCTATTGCAATTCTAAATGGTACATAATATATAAAAATATTAATTTAATAATTTTTCAATATAAATATTCTCTTAAAAAATATATAAAAACAAAAGTAGATAGAAATAGGCAATGAACAAAGCATAAAAACGCGGTTCAAAGGAAAAAAAAAGAAAAAAAATGTGCCTAATTGAGTTTTTATTTGACAGGCATGTTATTGCTTAAGAAGAATGGCAGTGGCGTGAAAGGCTGGTACTTGCGTGTATCCGACACACGTTGATTTGATTGATGTTGCTAGCATCTAATAATCATGTTTGACCCATATTAAATGGTTATATAGTATTTTTAGTTGTTTTGTAAAATATTTTTTATTTAAAAATAAATTAAAATAATATTTTTTATTTTTTAAAAAAAATTAATTTTAATATTAGAATATGAAAGGATGTAAAAGCACGAAAATTTATTAATTTAAAATAAAAAAAATTAAATTTTTTTAAAAATATTTTTAAAATATAAAATCAAACGTGCTTTTAAAAAATATTTTGAGAACTTGCTTGTTAAAGATTTTTCCATGGCCCACTATGTTCTCATTTCCCCTCTGCAGACATCCCTGTCCAAATAAATTGAAATTTTTTTTCTATTTTATTTATTTTTTAAAATTAAATTTAAAAAATAATTAATACGGTGCTATTAATTATTTTTTCATTAACATAAAATTTCTATATTTATACTATTTGTTTAAGATTCAACGTTTTATGAAGTGCATAACGCATCATTCCATGGAAATCACGAATGTAGACAGTTGGGAGTGTCTTCTTCTTCCTCTACAGTATTGTTATTTTTGTCCATTGCTTTTAAGCAAGATATTAAGTGCCAAGTGAATACTCATAACCTATTTTACTACGTCATAAATCTCGTGTTTTAAATTATGGTTTAGGATTAAAAATATTATTTTAATTGTTTTTTATTTGAACCACAGTTTAAAACTCTAAACAAATAATACCGTATTTTAGCAGATGACGAATTAAATAATGTCGGTGTATCAGTTTTGACAAATTGGCCATCATTTGCTACCTCTTTTCTCTAGGAATGGACGTTGGCAAATCTTTCTTGTCGACGAAAGCATTTAATTAATGCCAGATATTTTGTAGATGTGAGTATTTTAATCTGAGTCATATGGTGCGTTAGAGTTTAGGAAAAAATGATAACATTTTGATCAATTTTTAAAAAATAAAATCTACCGAGTTGTCTATCAACCTCAATTATAATATGATCATATTTGAAATAGGGTTAAAACCATGTTCTTTTAAAATCTAAATCTAAATTTATATATATATCTATATATATATATATTTAAATTATTTTGATATGTGGGTCTCAAAAATAATTTTTTAAAAATAAAAAAAATATTATTTTAATATATTTTTAAGTAAAAAACATTTTAAACCAAAACTAATGCTAAAACAAAATCTCAAATCAATTATTTTAAGCCCAAGTAAAACCAGTTCAACTTTTTATGACTATAATTATTTTTCTATTATTAATTTTAATACTTAATATAAACTAAAATAAATATAATAATTTATTAAAATATTAAAGTTAAATAATAATACATATTAAAAAGGGTAAAATATAATTTTATATATATCTTGTCCACGTCACTTGTAATGGCCCGCTCTACTGGAGAAGCGAGAACGCAGCCTTCAGATGTCAAATACAATATTCTAACCAGGAAACTTCCTCCTTGAAAAGGCTGTTCAAGATGTACATAGGTGTCGATTGAAACAATGGAATGTTACCTGTTTTCTTGTACCAATCACAACAGTTCGGTACAACCGTTACTTGCTATCAAAATTCACTTTACATATAAGATCAAGGTTGTAAATTTCGTTTTAATAAGTATTTTGTTTTTTTAATTGAAATAAAATATTTTAGTTGTGAGATGTGATTTTAGAATTGTACTGTTTTTATATATATATATATAACAAATATAATTTAAATTTAAGATAAATTAATTATAAATTATGCAATACAAACAAAATGTCAAACAAATATAATTTTAAAATTTAAAATATTTTTAAATAATCAAGATTGAATAGATCTTTAACTTAAAGTAATTCAACATAAAAAAAATATCAAAATATTATGAAAGTAAAATATTTTAACACAAATATTCTAAATATAAAGCTAGATTAATGTTATCAAGGATAATGAGATCTAACGCATTCCTTATTTTGCTCAAAGTCCTACAAAGTATAAACATGAAAAAAACAACATGAATATAAACCATTTATATTAGTGATAAATGTAATTTTAAAAAATTAATATCATTGTTAATGAAAATAGTAATAATAATTTTCAATATTATTATTAATATCATTGTTATTGAAAACAGTAATGAAAAAAGAGCTTTTTATACTTGAGTGATCTAATCAATTAAATTGAACCAGGTTCAATTAAATTCAATGGCTTTTCAAGACCATAACGAAACATGTGGAATAAAACCGGAATATTCCGGCCGAAATTTAGCCGAAAAATCCGGAACGAACCGAGATTTAAAATGAGATGAAAATTGTTCCGTTTTGTTCTGTTTTTTGAATTGGTATGAAATATTTCAGTTATTCTAGACAAAACAAAACGAAATTGACAGCCTTTTATAAAAGAGCAAAAAGACAGAAAAAAAAAAAGAATTTGGAATGATTATCCACCAGCATATACCTTACCTTCCAGAATTTACGCTAACTGTTTAAAATTTCAAAATTAATTTTTTATTTATTGATATTTATTTTTATTTTAAATAATGCTACTAATTCTACTGCATCATCTTATTTTGCTTAGTTTCATTAAAGCTACAAATGCTACCTTAATCCATACCAACATTTTAAATCGGATGAAATTTGACAAAATTAAATGACATGACAAATTAACCAGATTTAGAACAGATAATTAAATAATCACCCCAACATTAAAAAAAATCGACACGAATATAAATATAAAATAAAAGACGATACATCATTCCATTATCGATTTGTTCAAAATCGTAAAGTAATGAAGCAGATTCACCTCATAATTTCTTTTAAAGAGGCACTTGTTATTTAAGTTGGGCCAATACAAATATATCATGGGCTGCTCTTATTCTTCAGGTTTTGTGGTCTCAAAGATCATCTCAGAAGGACACGTGCATATAAGCTAAACATCCACGATTAAAATCCCAATCCACAGCTAATCAATGAAAGCCACATAACAGCAATGATGCTATCAATTAATCCGAGCTAACCGCACAAGGAAGATAAAAGTACAAGACCAATCAGTGCAACATCAGAGAAGCCTAATTTGATAACAAGAAACTCATAACTACAATGCGGTGCTATATAAGGGCCTGTTTGTATTTTAAAATAATTTAAAAAAAAATTACTTTTTTAATTTTTTCTTTGCTTTAAAATATTTTTTTTTATATTTTAAAATTATTTTAAAATGCTGATGTTAAAAATAATTTTTAAAAAATATAAAAAATATTATTTTAATATATTTTTTTTTATGTGAAAATCACTCTAAAAATAATCAAATAACCACAATCACACTCCCAATCTCAAAATAATCACCAGCAACCATGAGCATGCATTGATGATTCAAGACGAGCAGAAACAAGGCAACTATTATGCCAAGGCAGAAACAAGAACCTAGCCGTGACAATCTCTATAGCCAAACCCTAGAAAGAAATTCGGATTGTATTAATAGCATCTAATACATGAAAATTGAAAATAGAAATCCACTTATCAGTAGCCAAAATTTCAAAGAACAAGCGAGGAAAACCCAACCGCTGATATCGATAATGGAGGCCCTAAAATGGGTAAACAGAACAGGTAATCAGAAGAAATACTGAACCGAGTCCTCAGTCTTCCTCCTCTCCCTCATTCTCGGCAATGTTAAAGTAGCGCAATTCGTAAACATTCCTGTCTTTGTTGGAAGAAATAACTCGAAGCCAGTCCCTCACATTGTGTTTCTTCAAGTACTTTTTGGTCAAGTACTTTAAATACCTGGAAAAAAAGAAGCACAAATTGTATGAAATAATATTTAGGTCAGACAACCAGTAGAAGCTGGATGCGAAATAGAAAATAATAACATCAGGGATCTTAAAATTCTATGCATGAACAACAATCAATATATTCCATCAATCCAAAGATACAAAGCCTGCTTCAGTCTAGCTGCTTGTTAGTCAATTGCATAACAAATAATATCGCAAAACAAAACTACAAATAATAATGCGTTATCCCCCATTTTCACTTAGTACCTTAGAAAATTATCAACCAGCCCAGTAGTCACATGAAGCTGTAATAAAGTGAGAAGGAGACGCTTGATTTTCATCATCTGCAACTACATTCAAGACTACGAGCATATTTTGTTCGTTTTTTTTTGAAAATATATATTTATAATCAAGGATTGCTGAGACAATGATTTATTGTTCTTCCAGACAAAACAAAACGTATAGTTCTCATGAACATGAATCAAACTCCTAATTCTTAAGAAACTTGGTTATTTGCATCACCAACATAGAGGATTCCGTAAGAAGAATTTCAAGGATTGATTTTTATAGAAAAAAAATCTAAGCAGAGAAGAAACTGAATGAGGATGGATTCAAGCAACGAACATAAATAAAGATTGATGAGCAAGTACCGCTTAGAGAAGTTGCTGTCGGAGGTAACGGTGATCTTGTTCTTCTCACGAGTAACGGTAACAGAGTCACCAAGAGCACCGGCCTTTCCACCAACCTTGATCCTCTCCTGGAGGAACTTCTCGAGAGAGGCGATATCCATGATCTTATCCTCCACCGGCTTAGCGCAATCAATGACGAAGGACGCTCCCTTCTTCTTTCCCTTAGCTCCTGCTGCTGCCGCCCGACTCATTTTTGCTCTCTAATACACAGGTAAAAACTGAGCCCTCTTTCCCTCCGTCAGCTGAATAAAGAGCGCCGTGGGGGTTAGACAGAGACTGAATATATTGGGACGAGATGGAAAAGGGATCTAGGGTTTTTCTTTTCTTTCGGAGGGCCTCCTTTCCACGACGTCGTTCAAGGCCTTTTAGTAATTTACACATACGGGTTTTGCTGAAATAATGACGTCATCTTCGTAGATAAAAAGTAACACTTGCATACTACGTCGTTTTTATCCCTTTTCAGCTATGGCTTTGGTCTTGGTAACCGGAAGGTGAAAAGGGGGAGAGAAATGGGAATTCAGAAGTGGGAAAAGAGAGGGAGATGGAAGAAGAACTCATCGGCGCGGTGCCGTGCTCTTCCCTCGCTGTTGATTCCGTACTCCGTGTTGGAACGGTAATCATAACTCTCCAAAGAAACTCCATTGACAGACAGAGAGAAACCTTGACTGATTGTTTGATTACTGAAAACTGAATGAACCTTTGTGATTTCTGTTCAGGCAGGTGCAATTTGGGGGTCATGCATAGGTCCTTATGATGCTCGTAAAAGAGGTGATTTCCTTCTCAACCTGTCAGTCGCTACCATCTATTCAAAATTGACACTTATTGAATTTGTTTTCTTTTTGTATACGTACAGGCCTGACTGGCGTAGCTCAGGCTTCCTTTGTGGTAAGATAGTTTCTATTACTATTTCATTTCTTGAATCTTCTTTTCTTTTTTCATTTTAGCGTGGCTTTTTTTTTCTATTTTCATGTGCAGGCAAAGACAATAGGGAAATTCGGTTTCCAATGTGGTAATCCGCTGAATATCTCTTATTTGGTTGGCTTTTTGAAGCTATAGCATTGCACTTTAATTTATATTTCAGACAATGCTATCAGAGGGAGATGATTTAGGTGGTTTCCGACAAGCTTGTAACCAGTAGAAAAGCATAATGTATCTGGGGATCGGTTAGGTGCAAATGCAAATGGGCTTGGATGGGTGTGTAAGCACTTATCCATCCGATTACAACTGCATATGAAATAAAAGACATATCACGAGGTCGATAAAGAGTAAACCAATGAATTAGTCAATTAGGATTAGACATCTACGTTTTAGGAAATAGAATCATAGAGATGTAAGTTCTATGGTATGTGTAGCACTTTGATATTTAGTTATAATACAGCATCAGTGTATGATTATTACATATTGGCTGTTCCTTTCAAGACACATTTGCTGCTTCTTTCGGAACATTTATCAGTTATTTCCAAAACTCACTTATTTCGATCTTGCGTTACCGTCTTATTGCTCAGGGCTTGTTGCTGGAGTTTTTACTGCTACTTGTTGTGGAATTCAAAGATATAGGAGGCAGAATGACTGGGTTAGTTATATATCAACCTTGTTGCCATTGCTACTCATAGATCAACACAACTTGAACCATTATCAGTTTGATAATTGTAAGATCTAAGTTATTGAAATATTTATTTTTTTCTCCTGCTTGCATCAAATTGTTAGCGAGATCCCCTTTTTTAGGAGGGAGCTGCGCATGAGAAAAGCAAGGATAAAGATCATAATAATATGAACTTCATTTTATTATGAATATTATCAAGGGCAGTTTTAGACCGTATATTTTAGTCTCTGTTGTTTTCTTTTAAGGAAATATAATGTTTTAAGGCGATGATTTTATATAGTTTGCTCTTTACTGGGTCTTTCTACAAAGGCGGTTGGTGTCGTTCCTATTTTCGCGAATTGTTGTTTCCACTCCACTATTATTTTCAGTGACTGATACGATCTTATTCAATATTTGAATTATAATTTAAATTACAAATATCAAATAGATGCCTTTTGCATCTTTACATGGTTGTGTATTTAGGATGATTATTTGCAAGTTGTTGAATTGCACAAAAAAGAAAAAAAGTTCATTTATCAAACACGGTGCTCTTGGAAACTCTTGATGATTAAGTGAAGAACATATCAAAGTTTTTTCTTCATACAGGTGAATCCTCTAATTGCGGGTGCTGTGGCAGGGGCAGCTGTTGCTGCTGGGACAAGAAGTTGGACACAGGTTGTTGGGATGGCTGGTCTGGTTTCTGCCTTTAGTGTTGCCGCTGACTATTCCAAAACCTTTTGATTTATCTGCTAAAAAATAACAGAGTTGGTCAAGCTAGGTGATCTTTCCTCTTTGGCCTCTACCATATACACCTGGTTACCATCTACATCCCACCTGTTTGATTTTTTTTAGGTAATTATCTGTTACTGGAACATTATTATCTGATTCATCTGAAATTGAACTTAGGGGAGTGTTACTTGCTTCCATTTGATAAAGGACTCGCCTAGCTAAATTTTCCAACATGGATTAGCTTTTCTTTCCTTATTTATTTGGATTAGGGTTGACCCCTACAATTAGCTATACCTTGAAGTGCCATCTTTCTTTCAAGTATATTTACTACTTGCTTTATCCTCTCTTAGGATTTCACCCTCAGATCTTTCTATTTCACGTTTCACGACAGTGTCACCGATTCTTTTTATGAACGACTTATTCTTTTTATCATACATACTTTTCAGAATCGTTTTTTAACGGGCCCCTTTGATGAGCAACTGATTCTTTCTCTAACGATTGCGTGCATTACCAAGTCTTGCAGTTTTAAGGAAATGTTTACCTTCATTCGAAGATCATTATCATTCACCGAATCACCCTTTGGTAATGCATGGGAACAATTTTGGAATCAAAATATTTTCATATAAGAGGCAAAATATAAATTTTTGTTTCTGGCTTCCATGCTTCCATTAAATTGCTCACGTTAATTATCTTTGTGGCGGCATATAATGATTGCATTGCTCAATAACTCTACTAACTACAGCTTGCTTTCACCAATTTTGCACGAATTGGGAATGCAAACTGGAGCCCAAAAGCAAGGACTGTGAAATGATCCGTATTAGATGTGACATGAACCAAGTTAATTAGGATTAGTTGTGGAATATGTAGTTAATCTTTAGATTACTGGGATGTTATATGGAAAGGTCATCTTGATTAAACTTGGAGAAAGTCCATACTCCATAGGGATGACCCAACTATTTACCCAGCAAGCGTATTAGAGCTTTGGTATGGTACAGCAATTAGTAGTGGAGCATTAGGTTAGTTTTGTGTCTGTTTTGTTGTTTGTGGAATTCTAAATTTAAAATTCTCTTAAGATGAGCGAATTTTGTTTGTGGTAGTATTAGAGAGCACACTGTTGACGGGGAGGTTTAACCACTTGGTGTTCTATTGTTGCTGCCATGGAACACTTTGAGATAGTTTGTAAAAAGCATTTAAGATTGAACTATTTTGTTTCAACTCGGTACAATATAAGGCTTTAAGCTACTGTAGTAATGTGAAAGGTTGCTGGGTTTTTTAGTTTGTATCGAAGTGATACGAGATGTTTTAACTGATTATAGACCTCAATGCGTGGAAAAATATCATATAAAATATTTGATAGAATATACAAGTGTGAGTTAGCTTTTTTAAAGGCTTAATCAGGTTTTGTGCTAGTAGCCAATCTAGTCCAAACAATTATCAATGTGGATATAAAGGAAGAACCCTCTTTTGAGACCTTGTGTTTTCATGTTCATGCATGTACAGGGGTGTTTAGATTGTGTTTCTGAAAAATCTTGAATTTTTTTAGTTTTATTTTTGTGTATTTTTTAATTATTTAGATATGTTGATGTGAAAAATAAATTTAAATAATTAATAATAAGATATTATTTTAATTTATTTCTAAACTAAAAGGATTTTGAAAAGAAAACTCTATTATGGGTAAAATATTAATTACATGACACCCTATTTTGACTAAAATGCTCGGTTCTATTTTTTTTTTCTTAACAATAATTTTTTAATTTTTTTTCAAGTTAAAGATAGACCTGATATGAAAAATATTAATTGATAGGTGTTTTTTTTTAAAAAATCTTTTTCTATATTCAACTGCCACGTATTAATGTTTTGTTTTTTTTATTATTATTACGGTAGAGAATCAAGACTAACTGGTTTGTCCTTTAGCCAAAAACAAACAGCGTCTAAACTAGCAGCCATCTTGATTGGAACATGTGTCACCTGATTGGTGCAACGGGAAGAAAATTGAAAGGAAAGGTGCTCAAAAGACTGACCTATGGACAGAATATCCTCTGCAATCTGGCCCGACTCGTTGAAGATGGAAGAAGGATTTCTTAGAGCATGCACCACCTGGAGACAGCCCGTTTCCAGTAGCTCCATCCTGTAACCCATGTCTAAAGCAATTTGCAAATCAAAGCAAGCAGTCTGCTGGCAAAATTTTGGAAAAATTAACTCTATTTAACTAAAATTAACATTGTGTAAATTTTCAAAATTATTTTAAAAAATTTATATCAAATCTAAGTTTGACCGGTTAAGTCACACTACGTCAACTTCCATCCGAAATAAATTGAAACTTCATCTAAGTTATCTATTAAATAGGTTGAGTTTAGCAACTTATACCTCACCAAACACAACTATATAAGAGTCGACATTTAATGCTCTATTGAGTTTTATAGTTTTGATTTTTTTTTTTTGTTAATGTACAGGGTCAAATTTTAACCTATTAGCATACTGGGATTGTGACTAATCACTTACTTGACGAATATATGTTCTTAATAAATATATATTTAAACCTTTCTTTTTGTTTGTGTGTGCGCACTTGTGAGTTATTATGTACTGTGAGGATAGCGTATTTGAGATTCAAATCTAAGAGTTCTCTAAAATTATATATATTGATTCTAATAATTGTAGAATTTCTCCTCTTTGATTATAGATATATAGACATAGTTTAGCCACATAAAATCATTGTTCTGTTATGTGATTATTTCTTTTCTGTGTATTGTTATGTTTTTATATCTTAATGTATGATTTAAAAAAAACACAAAAATGTTAAAAAAAACAAGAAAGTCTTCGGATGAGAAATTTTATAGTGCTCGAAGAGTAAATAATAGCATCTTAACAGTTATTTTAAGAATTTATCTTAAAAAAAAAAGATATAAAAATAAAAAGAATATAAAATTCATAATACACCACTTCTCTTTTCTAGTTGTGTCTTTTTTAACTAATGACATCTTAGCAGTTATTTTAAGAATTTATTTTTAAAAAAGACGATATAAAAATAAAAAAGAATATAAAATTCATAATATACCAAAAATAATAAGAATATCTTTACGTATTACTTCTCTCTCCTAGTTGTGTCTATTTTTTTTTAAAAAAATAAACTAAATAATAATTAATAGGATATCATTAGTTATTTACTGTGCACTATAAAATTTCTCATAAAATCTATATTTATTGTAGTAGTTTATGAGAGATCAGCTATAATAAAACCTTTTATTATATTTTTGAACATAATTAAAATGATTTTATATATATGATAAAGTTCAAGCACAATGAAAATTGTTTTTGTTTTATGCGCGCTACTTCGTATATTTTTATAGCTCCTATTTAATTTAATTTTTCAGGCGTCAACATAACTTTTTCTCTCTCATTCATTTCAAAAACACGTCTGGGGCCACATCTTTATTTGTTTGTACTTTATTTTTCTTTATCTTTCTTGACTGGGATAACGTGAGAGAATTTAGTAGACGGGGTTGATGAGAATGTCAAGTTTTTCACAAAACAACACTGTTTCTTGTGGAAAGACTCGACTAAGAACAGAAACTTCAGGTAACAAATGAAGCTTAAACAAAAATGAAGATCAAGACTATCTATATTACCTATATATATTCAAGAATTAAGGATATTTTAACAATTTAGTAGATGATCAAATGATAAGAACTTGAAACCAAGAAGTTTGCTCCCATGTGATCTCAAGTTCGAGCCATATAGTTGCTAATATGATGGTCACTGGAGACTTACATGGTCGTTAACTTCAGGCCCCGTGGGATTAGTCAAGGTGCGCGCAAGCTGGACCAGACACCCACGTTAATAAAAAAAAAAAAAGAATTAAGGGTATTTTAAATATATAAAATCTGAATTGGTCATATACAAATCATATAATATGTTAATTTTAGTTTTGATGATAGAAATACAACGAAATGATAGATTAGAGACACAACAATAGTTTAAAAATAAATTATATATTATCAAACATACAAGAATAAATTAGACTTGAGCTGAAGAAAATAGAGGAAATTAATTTAACAATTTATACTTGAGCTGAGCCGGACCCACCAACTACCGTTAAAAGAAAAGAAAGAAAAATAAAAATAAAAACTCTGAAGAACGGTGAATCACATTAAATAATCTAGTCAAAATTAGTATTATGGGTATATAAGTGATAAGGATGAGAATGGAGTTGAAAGGAATTTTGGAGGTGCTTGCAATCTTTGCTCTATTTTATTAATCTCCGTGCCAAGGCGGTGGCAGGATGGTCTGCACACGTGCCACCTCATAACTCGTGGAACTGCTCAACTCCTATAAATATTATCAAGGGATCCTAACTGTTCAAGGATTAAGGCTATTACACAAACCTCACCGGATCCCTCTCGGCTCTCCCCAAATATTTTCATTTTTTTCGTGTTAATATATATTTCTCTTCCGGCGTGGAGAAGAGTTCTCACCTTTTGACCTTAAGCCACTCATCATCTCCCTTCGATCTTTTCAAACTTTGATCATCAGTTTATGCCGCTTAATTTCTTAACGTTGTGTTCTTTCTCCTTAGTTCTGCATGAGGATGGAGTTTGAATATCGGGAGGTAACAATCTAAGGTTTTGAATCCATCTGTTTCTCTTTTCTGGGCTGTTAGTGGAGATATGTGTGATGATGATATTTATGATCGTGTTTCGACAGGAGTATATAAAAAGTTCGAGAGGAGTGCAGCTCTTTACATGTAGATGGTTGCCTGCGAATTCATGTTCTCCAAAAGCACTTGTTTTCCTTTGCCATGGTATTTTTCTTCCATGAACTCTATCTCTCTCTTTGTCTGGGATCTCTCAGTCTCATCAGTGGTACTGGTCTGTGTTGTTGGACGTTTGGTGTGAATTATTGAGCTCATTAATGGAGTTTGCAGGGTATGGCATGGAGTGCAGTGGTTTCATGAGAGGTAATGAATTCCCTTTAGTGACGTCTTTTGTTTTTCTCTATGTTATTTATTTTAGTTGCAACGTCTTACTGTTCATGCTAGCTAATTTGAAAGCTTGCCCAGTTTTCTTCTTCTGATCACTTGAAACCTAAAATCAAAGCTAAAAAAACAATTGATTTTGTGTTTCCTGTGAGCATGTTTGTCTTTCTGTACATGGTGTGATTTTTAAATAAACTTAATTTTTTTTATTTGTTATATCAAAAATAAATTTTAAAAAATAAAATATAAATCATTTAAAATTTTTTTTTAAAAAAACACACTTTAAAAATAACTCTATTACAATAAAAAATATTATATTAGATGAGTTTGAAAGTGGGTAGTGGTTATGTTTTTTTTTATATAAATAAATTAAAATAATATTTTTTTTTTGTTTTTTAAATTTACTTTTGCATTGATACATTATAATAATATAAAAAAATTAAATTATTGCAAACAGAGCGCAGTTCCAAAAATTAATTATATGGATATCATTTATTGATCGATTATAATACAACACCCACTACACCATGAGCTGCACCTTTTTGACCATCCTCCTGCCCGTTGGATTTAATGGTGACCTCATGCAGAACGACCACTTTATTTTTTATGGGTATTCCATCTATAGGCACTACCACTTTAGCAGTGACAGTAATTGCTTATGAAACATGACCAATTTAACTTTAAGGTATTCTGTCCATATCTTGCCGCAGTTTATTTTTAAATTTTAGAAGTGGATTTTGCAGAAAAGCTTGGTTCAATTTTTTGTATGGAAGGGAAGGCAGTCTAGGGTGCCCATTTAATTGAGTATTTTTTTAATAATTATTCTTTCTTGTGAGTAATATATAGATATTATCAACTCAACTAGAAAATCCCATTTAATTCAAGATATATATATATATATATATATATATATATATAATATAGCATGTATATGTAAGATATTTATAATTTTTTTTAATTCAATACATACTTAAATATCTAAAATTCAATAAATGTAATACAAATATCTTAATTTGTAAAGCTAATAACCCGAGTATAAATATAATAAAACTCTTACCCGTTCTCATTCCTAACCCCGACCAGAGCCTTTGCTTTCACACACACGACACATCTGTCGTCTTGCATGCATATAGTTAGAAAAATAGGGATAGTGCCAGACGGAATGGGCGATTAGTGCTAATAATCAGACAAGAGGTTGAAGCTGGCCATGGATGTCCAGTCGACTCATGTCCCACACCTGTCATTTTTATGTTACATCACGATAAACTCAGGCCACTAAAAGGGAGGATCACGACGATATTGCTTATCTTATCCCCGTCACATCTTCATGGATTTGGGACACGCTCCTCCGTGAAGCCTTTCTTTGGCAACTTGAGCCCCATAACTCGGTGTCCACACGTGTCTATGCATGCTGAAGTTACTGTAAAATGGAGATCTTCTAGTCGGATTTCCATTGATCTAACTCCTAATTTCTTATGCTACTTTAACAACCTGGTTTGAATATGATTGTTAGTATTTTTTTATAGATTAAAGTAAGTTTACTAATTATTCCCACCACATTCGAGTATGAATTCGTGCACCTGAGTGGGTCAGCTAAAATATATGGTTAGTAGGTTTGGCGACCGGTCTCTTGTTGGGCTGTAAGGCCCACCAGCATATTTTTTCTTGCACTTGCGTAACAGTTGTGACCTACCAGACTCTATGAAATAGAAATCGTAGGATTATTAATCTTTTTAAACATGAGTAACAAATTTTTGTTCAATGACATGCGTGTTACAATGTTGATTTGTTTGGTAAACAACCTGAAATTCACTAGCAGTTTCTTGGTGCTAAAGACACAAAAAGAAGGAGATGGGAACAAAGAGAAACATTAAACAAGGAGAAGAGAGATACACGAAAGAAATTATTTTTCTCCTCGTGTCTATCTCTTTTAATGCTGTAAATATTATTAATATTTACAATTTAGATAGTGTTTGAGATTATAATAGTAGTTTTTTAAAGTATTTTTTATTTGAAAATACATTAAAATAATATTATTTTAAAATTTATTTTTATCCGTATATCAAAACAATAAAAAAAAAAACATTTTTTTAAAGCAAAAAAA
>Ga0307510_10000783_pt1 | contig 32959 bp, 20 predicted proteins | sample 12_EM_MG_FD_207224 | JGI IMG/M metagenome (GOLD analysis project Ga0307510, IMG submission 207224) | Populus trichocarpa ectomycorrhiza microbial communities from riparian zone in the Pacific Northwest, United States - 12_EM | ecosystem: Host-associated > Plants > Roots > Unclassified | place... | reverse complement strand
CACAAGCTTATTTCTATATAATATGATATGACATATATAGTTATATTTTATAAAATAAGCTATGTATGAATATATATTATAATAAAAAAAATTCATCATTATACTTTTTAGATTTCATTCTTTTATTTTTAGTGATTAAATATTTATATTAAATATATATTTTATATATATTAGATAAACTTGAAAAAAAAATTAATTCATTAATAAATTATTTTCCAGTTCATTTTCCATAACATAACCAAATACTGGAAAGTGTTTTCCAGTTCATTTTCCATAACACTACCAAATACCGGAAAATACTTTCCCGGAATTCACTTTCCTCGGAATTCACTTTCCAAAAGGAAACAACTTTCCTGCAAACAAACGGAGCCAAAGTTAAACTATGTTGATCTTAATGATTTAATATGTTATTTTAATATTAAAAAAATATATTTTTAAAATTTTTTAATCAAATTATATTTTAGTTTGAAAAATGATAACGATCCAGTTTCTACTAATTAATTAATTAGTAGAAGTTTTCTAATGTGACCAATGTCTGCTTTGACCTTTCCTACGGGAAAAAAATGCATTGTTGCCTTGTTGGTACAAGAACAACTTACCCTTTTACATATCTGAGTATATTATTTTAATTTTTTTTATCTCAAAATTTTTATTGTGCAGATTGAGTACATTTATGAAAATTAAGATATATTTTTTTGTTTACTTGGGATCACTTGTTCTACATTTGTTCGAATAGAATAACAGATGTTTTAATTAATTATAATATAATTTTCAGTTTTGGAATAAAGAAGATAATTTAGCTTAAATATTTGAAAACTAATCCTAAGATACCTGAAATAGAAAATCATAAAATAGTAAGAAAATAAAATTTCAAAAGAGTATTCCTTTCTTAAAAGGATTTATTTTCATTTAAAATAAGTTTTTATTAAATACAATATTTCTTTGAAGAGAAACAATTAAAAAAAACCAATCGTACGCTGCCTGTTTACATAGCGAATCTAAAAAAATTCCACGTGGCATATTTAAGATCATAATAGTGGTTTTTTGTTTTTTTTGAAAATGCATATAAAAAACTTGAAAAATTAAAAAAGCACGGTACAAGCACGTTCCAAACAGAAATTTGTTAAAATTTATTTATTTTATTTAAAATTATTATTTTTTATTTTTTAAAATTGTTTTGATGTTAATAAAAATATTATTTTAATATATTTTTAAATAAAAAAACACTTAAAAAAATTGAATCCTTGAACTTTTAGGCGTCAGTTACTATGACTTTTCTTATTTAATTGGTTGAACTAATTTCGTCAGTACTCTCGGTACATCGTATCAATATAATCGATCTAATAGAGTAAAATTACTCGCCTCGGGATTTAAATCAAGAAATTCAAGATATACTTGCCTTAAAATATTGAACTTACCAAAAATATCCACGTGTGACGAGATTAATCCAATGAACAGCATCCACGTGGATGCAAAGCAAATGGAAAGCGAGGAGGCTTCAAAAAAGTACTAGAGAAGGCGAAGTATGCCACGTGTTACTTCCATGTTTGTCTCGTTCACTTGCTACTCACAAGCCTCCATAAAACCCTGCAGCCAACGTGAACAAGAATCAGACACCACTCGAAACTCTCCCTCAATCGCTAAATGATGGCTTCTAAGGTTTCGCTTTGGTCTTGTATATTCGTCTTCTCTCTAGTTGTAGCGCTTTCTACTGGAGAGGATGAATCTAAGGAGTACGTGTTGACGCTAGACCACTCCAATTTCACTGAGACCGTCACCAAGCACGATTTCGTCGTCGTCGAGTTCTACGCTCCTTGGTACCTTACACACTACACTTCAATTCCTTATGTTCTTTTCTTTTCATCTTTTTAGTTCTTTCACTTAATTTGATTTCAGTTTTTCTTAATTATTATTTTTGTTTTGCTGTTGATGTTTTGTTAAAAGACCTATGTTTATATCAAATTTTGAAAAATCTTCTAACTTGGGTTAGAGTTCTAATCTCTTGTGTTTTAGCACAGGTGTGGCCACTGTCAGAATCTAGCACCAGAGGTAATATTTTTTCTTTTTTTAAGTACATCTAGCTCCCCTTTTCTTTTTAAGATTTGGATTATTGTTATGTGATGGCGTGCATGTTTCGCTGATAAAGTCAATTTCTTTTGTAGTATGAGAAAGCAGCTTCTATATTGAGCAGTAACGATCCTCAAATTGTTCTTGCCAAAGTTAATGCCGATGAGAAGGTTAACCAAGAGATCTCTGAGAAATATGAGGTTCAGGGATTCCCCACAATTAAAATTTTGAGAAAGGGAGGGACATCTGTTAACGAATACAAAGGCCCTCGTGATGCAGATGGCATTGCTGAGTATCTGAAGAAACAAACCGGTCCTGCTTCTGCTGAATTGAAATCAGCTGATGATGCTACTAGTTTCATTGGTGACAACAAAGTAGTAATTGTAAGTACACCTTTTGTATGCTTTTACGTACGTGATTCTGCAGAAATTCGGATGTTAGTTTTCTTTATGGTTTTGCAGGTTGGGGTGTTCCCAAAGTTTTCTGGAGAGGAGTTTGAGAGCTTTCTCGCTGTCGCAGATAAATTGCGTTCTGACTATGAATTTGCCCACACTTTGGATGCTAAGCACCTTCCACGCGGGGAATCATCGGTGTCTGGACCCCTAGTTAGATTGTTCAAGCCATTCGATGAACTCTTTGTTGATTCTAAGGTATTTGCTTTATTTGCAGTAGGTTTCACGTTAAATTTTCTATGCCTTTTGAGAGTAATAGTTTCTTCTGTGTAATATATATATATATATATATATATATATATATATATATATATATATATATATATTTATTTATTTTTTTCAACAGTGTCTTGTGAATCAATGGTTTCTTCTGATAAAACCACATGCTTGCAGGACTTTAATGTGGATGCTCTTGAGAAGTTTATTGAAGAGTCCAGTGCACCCATTGTGACTGTCTACGATGATGAACCAAGCAATCACCCTTATATTGTCAAATATTTTGACAGCCCCCTTGATAAGGTATAAAAACACAAACTCTCAGTACTGTTGTCATTTTTTGATAAATTACAAAGTGATTGCTTGGAATTACTAAATCACACCATCCTTTATCCATTGATGCTCTTAGGATAGTTTGTTTAGGTAGTCCCCTTCCACTCCATTTCTTTCACCTTTGCTTTCTGGAAGGTTAGGAAGGGATAGCTCGAGCCATACTGTACTTAATTCCAGATTTTCCTCTGCTGTGTAGAACAATAATTTTGCACATTCCATTATAATGTGCTTAATTCCAGATTTACTTTGCATCTTTTCATGAAATATCAGAGCATCATGCAATGTCCAACGAATACAATAAGGTCTTTTCCTTATTATTCTATGCATTAGTTTCAACTAAACACCTTTTTGAACAAAACTGGCTGGTTTATCATATGATTGTTGCTGACTCTTGGCTTGCGTCTTCTTTTACTGTATACTATGGATCTTCTAAGAACCTGGTTGACCGTTGCAGGCAATGTTATTTTTGAACTTCAGCGGTGACAGTGCTGATTCCATTAAAACTAACTATCAAGAAGTTGCTGAGCAACACAAAGGGGATGGGTTAATCTTTTTGTTGGGAGACCTTGAGGCTAGTCAAAGTGCCCTACAGGTTAGTAAGTCTTCTTTTATGTGTACATTTTGTAATTTTTTTACTCAATATTTTCTTTTTTATCTTTAAATTGTTTGCATGGATGAACAGTACTTTGGACTCAAAGAGGACCAAGCGCCTCTTCTCGTCATACAGACCACAGATGGAAAGAAATACTTGAAGTCAAACTTGGAGTCTGATCATATTGCTCCTTGGGTGAAGGAGTACAAGGTGATGCCAATGATTTAATATTCATATTCAAGTATAAGTTACACTGTTTTTGAGTTTGTTGATGATGGTGCTCATATTCCAGTCACGGGAAAATAGGGTTTAATTGTCTTTGTTTATGGAAAGCCTTCTTGGAATATATAAAACTTAATCGAAATACTCTGTGCAGGAAGGCAAAGTACCGCCATTTATTAAATCTGAACCTATCCCCGAAGCTAATGAAGAGCCAGTGAAAGTTGTTGTCGCTGACAGCCTTGATGACTTGGTTACCAAATCTGGAAAAAATGGTGTGTATGATATGCAGCTTTGTAGGGTTCATCGGTTCTTCCTTCACTATATATATCATTAGATTGGTGTGCATTGCCATGTGTGCTTGTTCCATTTTATTTCATCTCTGTTTATTTTAATGATATGAAGGTGCCTTTATTTCTTCGCTAGATTCTAGGGTTTGTTAATTCTTTCCTCACTGTATTCCTAGTTTAGAATGCATTGGTGTTTTTGTGATGGTTCCATTGGATGGCAGCATTTCTGTTTGTTTATGCGTGTGTTTTCTGTGTACTTTTTATCTCTGTCAGATTGTACAAGTTCACAAAAATGTTAATCGGGGTATTTACACTATATCTTTGCAGTCCTTTTGGAGTTTTATGCCCCTTGGTGCGGTCACTGCCAAAAATTGGCTCCAATCTTGGAGGAAATTGCCGTCTCATATCAAAGTGATGCTGATGTTCTTCTTGCGAAGCTTTAAGTTTTGTTCATCTCCTGTCTGAAGAAGCCATGCATATATTTTTTATTTTTAGTTCTTGATGAAGTGGAAGATGACAATATGAAAATTAGGGTGTTATATCCTCATCACTATCGATACGTTTGGGTCATTACAATGATTGGCTACTTACTGTTTCGCTATTTTCTTAAACTGTGTTCTTCATCTGATTTTCTTTTTTGCTTTGCTCTAAGAAATTTACTTTTAGTCATACCTTTCACATATCCACTCGCTCTTTTGTGTATTTTTCCTCTCAAGATATTTACACTATGGTTTTGTCGCTGTGTAATTAACACTTGAAAATAATGTATCGACACTTATTTGCCTGTGATTTAATTAGATGTAAGGGTTTTGCATGGAAACAAGACTTATTATCGATGCAACTATTTTCTTGTGGCACCTGTAGGACGCAACTGCAAATGATATCCCAGGCGATACTTACGACGTCAAAGGATTCCCCACAGTCTACTTCAGGTCAGCTAGTGGAAAGTTGGTGCAGTATGAAGGAGATAAGACCAAACAAGACATCATTGATTTCATTGAGAAGAACAGGGATAAAGTTGCCCAACAAGAGCCAGCAAAAGATGAGCTTTGAAAAATACATGCTGTTTTTTGTCATGTATCAATTCTGGGCATGGTTTTGTTAGAGTCCTGAATAATCCATCTGGTTAGCGTGCTATGATCCTACTGGGTTCTATCCGTTCCATCTGTGCTCTTCTTTCTTTTGTGCCGGGTGGTGAGCAGCAGAATATTCACAACCTAATCTTGATCAATTGAAAAAATTCTATTACGGTGCCTAATACTTCTGCAATCTTTATCGAAAACCTTAAAACATGTTATTAAGTCATAATGACTTATTTAATGCCTGTTTAAAATTCTTTGCCATTCTCTTCCCACTGCAATACAAGTTATTAAGCCTAGAAAAATCTATTATAATCTATTATGAGCCACTCATATTATCCATGCTTATAAATTATATCGGATGGATGTTATCACTATACAACCATGCATCTGTCATATTTGAATTAACTAGATATGATTTATAATTACCTAAATTATTTTAGTTGATCCATTCAGTAACCAAAACATCAAAGCTTGATATGATAATATGAATGAATCATTTAAAAATGCTAGTACAGAATACCAAAGTAAGGCTCAATAGCTTCTCCTTTATTCTACCATAAAGAAAGCAATACTGGGGGTTTTGAACCTAAAATTTAAAAACTACTTGTAACACTCTTATAGTATCACTTATACCCCGTATAAAATCTAATATAACCACTTCTAATATAATAATATAAGTCTTGTTATGACCATTCTTAATGATCAAGAAATAGGGTATAATATTGATTGAGACATCATTGTTGACTAGGATACTCTATACTGGTACGCTATTAAAACTAGTTTGTTATACAATGTTTTTAAATGATGACTCGAGCCGATGTTGATTTTACGACATGTGAGTCCTAACTATTTTTCAACTATTACCTCTAACTAGTTGACTTTAACAATGTATTTTCTTCTATATTATCCAATAAATGCGTGTTCTCCTTTTATTAGGGTGGATTTCTTGGTAGAATTTTCTTGTTGATTTGTTTGAGAGCTAATGCCATATTTTTGTCTTGTTATACAATAAAAACGACAACTTGGACTAATATTATAATGCTTTGTCCAAGCTCTTGAGGTGTTGACTTATCATGTTGAACAACTTTGCCCTATAATAATGGTTTTGTAAAGTTATCCTATCATAGTGATTTTATGAAATTTTTCTATAATAGTGGTTTTGTCTTTACCTTGTTAGCATATGTTGCTTTTTCAATTAAAGGCTGATTGTTTTTTACAATCCTTTTCAATATAATAACGTTAATTCTTTTATATATATATATATATTTATTTATTTATTCAATTATTTTTTTCTTAGTAGGTCAGGGTCTGGTGTAACCTTCTAAGATAGAAATGATATACATTTCTACCAAGGTTTGTGGCTATGCTGAAATCCCATCTTTGACTAAAATTAATCTATAATCAACATTATTATTTTATACAAGACCAGGTGAGATCCTATCTATTACTGATCATTATGATATCCTTTTATAATAAACCTAAATGTTGCTAGAAGCTATTTGATATTGATCACTTTGTAAGTCTGTACAACTTACAAAACCTATTTTTTAGGTTGTGTTATTGAGTTTTTATAGAACTCTAACACGTATTGGAAATGATAAACTTAATTTTTTTTAGGGATTTCTAAGGATCTTGTTAGACAATCTAGGATCATTTAGTATTTATATGAAATTACATGAAGATTATATCTTTTAAGATTTGATTAACTTCTTCAAGATTGAGTTATCGCAAACTACAAGTCATCAAAGTGTCTGGTCTCTAATAGTAATCTATACGAACCACTGTGAGAAATCTCTCAAAACCATTTTAGAAGAGAATGATTGCTATGCTTTTGACTACTAACTCTTTGTTTTGTGTTTTTGCATTGTATGTTTTATAGTATAACTTCTAATCGTATGTTTTGTAACATAACTTCTCTATCTAATTATATCAGATCTTACATTAAATAATATGAGGCATATCATTATATTTATAGAAAAAAAACTAATAATCATATAAATAATAAAATATCAATTTACCTTTTAAATAATATCACATATATTATTTCAAGATTATTTTAGAAATTTATTCAATAAAGTCAATACTTGTTTTCTCTAGATCTAGAATTATAATCTCATGTATTAATTTTATTATAATCCTTAATTTCTAAAATTTATTCATAATCAAGTCACTTGAATAATCATCCCATTTTAGTTTTTGGCCAATAGTTCTTAATATATGTTACTCATTAGGTTTCTAAGAAGTTGTCTCAAATATAAATCACAATCCTATTAGAAATATGATTAAATAAATTAAAAATCTTGATTTATTATCAATTCAATAATTGATTGATTTATATTTAAAGATCAAGTGTATCATCTAGTAATGTGTCATAATCCTTTAAATATTAGAAAAATCATATATGATTTGACTTAATTTTTCAATGATCATTTTCTTAGTGTAATCATTATCCCTTCATCATAAATGTTTTGATTTAGATATTATAACATTGAGTATGTCTGCTTTATTGAATAATGTTTATTCTCAATACCATAGACATTGATTATTTGAATATTATTTGAAACTCTTTTCAAATTTGATTTCATCACGCGCTATGATTCACATTCAATACTATTTGAGAACATGTGAAATATTTTCTCTATTTTATCTAGGTTAATAAATCTTCTCTTGATCACTCAAATACCTTTATATAGTTCATGTTATACCCAATATATGCTCAATTATTACCATTAATTATAAAAACGTGTAGTCAGGATTAAAACATAACATTTCTTATATAAGATGACTTGGTGATTTCAAATCTGAAGATCACTTTAACAGCTGACACTTGAACCTTTTAATAAACACAAGTGATCTTTTCATATGAAATCCCTATGTTAGTTAGTTTAGTGTACATATTATGTGACAAGTATCTACATATTAGTTCCATGTATCCCTTATACCTAAGCGTATAAAAACAACTAGTTTTTATAAAGGAAAGAACAAAATATATACCAGTTTCAACTACTTTAATTAATGTCAAATTTTAATAAAGCATCGACCAATAACTTTATAATTTTTTTTGCAAAACATTTTTGTTCCAATAAATTTATATTTACTCTAAACTCATTAATCAAACATAAATGCTTAAGAAATATAAATAATGTCATTATTAATAATTAATATGTTTTTACATGAACAAAATCAATGCTACATATAACTAATGAATTTTCTACAAGGCATATACACCAATATATGTATCCTCTTTCATCACCAAGGTGTTTAGGTGTTTGATTCTTCTAAAATAGACTTTTTAAAGTTGTCCTTGTTTTAATCTAATTTCCAAGTCTAGGAGATGTTCATGATAGTTGATAAACTCATTATCTAACTTACAATTGGGTTTATATGATGTTTGATATGACTAGTGCTTATGTTATTCATTGGTATTTTAGGCTTAAAGATTTTGACATATCGCTGAGTTACTAGCTTAACATTGCCTATCAAGTCTTCACCCTTTGAAAGAATCATATTATAGGTAGAGCATATAAACACCTTTTTATTAGGTATATCTTAGGCTTGTCGAGCCATCTATTTAGCTTTCCCATAAAATATATATTTTTCCCATCACTAACTTTCATGACCAACACTAGCCTTTATCATGATCGATATTTTTTCTTTTTATTGCTCTCGCTTTTCAAGAAGCCCATCAAGCTTAGGGGCATCCACTATTTGAATGACATTGAGGAATAAATCATCATCCACTTTCATTTATGGATGCTTTTGAATTCTAAGGCCTTCTTGATTTGGTTCTTAAGGACTACACAACTATCAAGGTCATATTTCTAAGAGTTATACCACTTATAATATTGTTTTCCTCTAATTTTATCAATAGTGAGGATAGTATAATTTTTTTAGGAGCTTAATTTACCATTCATGCATTAACTAGTCAAATATTCTTTTAGACTTTTTTATAAATAAAAAGTATTCTTTGTTTTCTCCGACTACTTTTGTAGTCTTTGCATCTTTGCTAGCAGGTTTAATATCCTTTTTAGGCTTTTTAAATGTTAAGATCTTAAATAGTCTTCAATCTCTGACTTTTGTGACCGATATAAGCTATTATTAGATCTTTTCAAACTCTTCATCAGAGTTTGAACTAGTCAATAAGTGTACACTAACGATATTGTTTGAATAATCAACATGGTATATCTTTCTTAATGGCTTCTATTTTGTCAATTTTGCTAGCATTTTTTTCTTATTGAGCAATAACATTAATGAAAGTGTAGATGTTAAAGCAATTGTTTTTTATGAACCTCTTCCTTATGTTCCATTACATTCCTTCTAGTAGTAACTTCATGCACTCTTGCTCAGTTATAATCGTAATGCACTTAGTTTTTAATGTTTTAAATCAAATGGTATAACTTTTTATAGCCTCTCTTTGGTCCTAGACTATTCTAGCTAATTTATCCAATGTGACCTCTTGTTATGTCTTGTAGAAATATTCATGAAAATGAGTCTCCATCTTTTTTCAACTATTGATTGAGTTGTAAGGTAGTGTGAGAACTAATGGAAAGCTATTTTGATCAAAGATGAACCAAACAACCTTAGTTTTATAAAAAGGTTAGTTGCTTCATAGCTATATTGGTCAGTGAACTTAATGATGTATTCTCTCGTTGATTAGTTATCATCTCTAAGAAATTGCTTGAAATTCATAATATTTATTCCTCTAAAGATTGTGTATAGTTTGTCAACCTATTCAGGGTTTAGACGATTGTAAATAGGTATTGTTGTCTGTCCTTCTTCTAACCCTATCTCTTTTAAGTATTGTGCTAGTTCAACTTTATTTATCATTTCTTTCAGTTATTGATTAGTAGTAGGGGGTTGTTGTGTAAGGGGATTGAGATTTTCTTGCATATGGGGTATAAAATTGTCTAGTAGGAGGTTTTGTAGACGAATATAAATTATATGGTGTTAAGTAATTAGTTTGTGGTTGTTTGTATACTTGAAGAGTGACTAGCATTTTAGGAATATCATGCATAAGTTGGGTTATTATTATTTATGTGTCTAATATATTAGGAAATACCCTTATGTATAAGGTGTGGTTGTTCCAAAAACCTTTAATAAAGTGTTTGTAGTTGCAAAGTTTCATAGGAGATGCCCACTTGGTGCATAAGCCCAAGCATTACTAAACTTATTTTGACACGACTCATTTTATATCTGATTCAATTAACAAGATATGACCTGCATGGTTTGATTGACCACCATGATATTATTATTCTATGTCATGTTTGTTATGTTCTCCATCTTATCTAGAGAGCTTTTATATCAACGTTAGGTAGATTTATAGTTTGATAGTAAGATGTTTCTTTATAATCAACCATGGCTAGTTGGCTAAGATTAGTCACAATTAGTTATGTTCATCATATGACATCATCTGATTTATAGAAAGTATTCGTGTATAGTATACTAATATCCTAATGTGCCTACTAATGATTGGTGGTGATAACCCTATTAGTATTGATGGAAACATAAGAGATTGTATGAGGACACTAAAAGTGTTTCCAAACTAAGTTTTGTGTTTAAGAGATTGCACGAGTTTGAATACTACTTACATACGTAATTATAATCCTATATAAATATATTGGTATGTGGTAAAAAGATTTATTAAATTTAAATATAAATTAAACTCCTTTTCTATTGATGCATATATAAATCCTAGGCTAATCTATGACTTAATTATGATTAATTTGTCTATTAAGTACTTTCACTCTATATCTTTTTGTTATGTATGCATTTAAACTATGTTGGTTGATTGTAACTTCTAATTGCTGGATTGACTAATCCTTCAACTTTCTTTGTCATTAAAGATTTTATAACTTGGTTAATTTTTCTAATTTATTATTGATTTTAGCTTTCTTCTTATATCTTGTGAAGAACAATCATTATTATCTAATATACAAATGTATTTTTATTTTATGTGTAAACATTTTAATCTTTGACCTTTTGCACCTAAAGCAGTTTTTAAAGTTGAAAAGAAGAAAATAGTTTGGAAACACTAAACAAAAAAGCAACATAAAACATGTTTGCATTCAAATTAGTTTTTTTTTAAGTAGTTAGGCATTGTTTTCTAACCATAATTTTTAAATTTTTTAAAATTATTTTTAGCTTCAAATTAATTTTTATATGTTTTTAAATTGTTTTGATGTAAAAAAATAATATATATATATATATTTTTAAAAAATATTATTATAATACATCTCTAAATAAAAAATATTTTAAAAAACATGTTAAATGCTGTGAATACAACTCCAATGCTTTGAATGGACAAATAAAAGCGAATTACTATAGCTTGAAAGTGTTCAACAGTTGCTGCTTACAACCACATCCATGAGTATGAATTCTCCCTCTATCCTTTACGCTGGCAAAGGGGAGTTAATTCCCTCCATCGCTCCCCTCCCAAACCCCATGTATGGTACAAATACGAAAGCAGGAATCACGTGGCAAATTTCTGCACAATTCCTTCTCTGAGAGATATAACTTTTGCCTAGCAGCATAAGCTAGCTAGGGCTTATCGCTTCACTTCAACCATGCTCAATGAGATATCTTTCAGCAATAGTTGCATGAGTTGCAGCGCCTATGGGAAGAACATCTTCATCTATCATGAAATATGGTGAATGACCCGTGTGTGTTGACCCCAATGTCTCGTTCCTCACGCCTATGTAATAGAAAGCTGCAGGGACCACTTGAGTGTAAAACGAGAAGTCCTCGGCACCCATCATTGGTGGTACCACCCTGAAGTTCGCTGGACCCAACAAATCAATTGCCACCTTCCTCACATGCTCATACATATGATCATCATTCACGGTCGGGGGATATACTGTGGACTGATTTTCAAAGAAGTCTACTGTTGCTGAGCATCTGAAAACAGAAGCCTGTTCAACGATCACCTGTTTTCATACATACGCAAAAACTGTTAGATCAATTATTCAAATTTGACAGGTGTTCAGCGGAACGGGACCTCGAAATATGAAGTTTCCGTTTGGATTGTGTGACTGGAGATATACCTCTATGTCCCCACTTGAAAACCATAAAACAATGTTTCTTTTTTCATGCTTAGGCTAGAAAGGGAGGAGATCATGGAAGGTGGTTTCTTAATTTCCCATGCAGAAGGGCATGCAGGCCCCCGTATAGCTAGCCCACAGGTAAGCAACCATGCAATAATTTAAATCATGATAGCCTACGTGCATGTCTACTGGTTGAATTCAGTACCAACTATACTCAGTGGAAGTGGTGTTGAATCGAATTAATAAAAGGGGAATTAGAACAAACCTCTTCGATTCTTTGAAGAAGTTGATTAAAGCTTGTGTTGGAGAAAGCCCTGAAAGTGCCACCGAGTATAACGGTGTCTGGAATCATGTCCAGATCATTGCCTCCATCCATTGTGGTAACAGACACTACCTGTTTAGTGAAAGTGAGTAATTCTCGGTCAGCGAAATTACAATTCTGATAGAGGCAAACAGTTTTGGAAAGCTAAGTTTTCTAGCATGGACACCTGAGAGTCCAACGGATTTGCTTCACGAGACACAATGCCCTGTAAGCTGATTACAGCTGCAGAGGCAGCCAGAATGGGGTCAACAGAGTGGTGAGGGGTGCCAGCACGGCCCATTTTGCCATTAATTACTGCTCTGAAGAAGCCGCATCCAGCAAGCAAAGGACCAGGCCTTGAACCAATGATGGCAGTAGGATGCTCATGGGATACATGAACTGCAAATATAGCTTCCACTTCCTCTAGAGCCCCATCTCCTATCATCCGTTTTGCTCCATTCCCCGCTTCCTCTGCCGGCTGAAAGAGCAGTATTACAGTTCCCTGTAATTGCAACAGTGAAACTCACAAGTTTAGAAATCCAACGTGGTATCATTAAAACATGAATAAAGATTTTCAGGTTTAAAGTATAATTTAGAGAAAGTTGGATAAAGTTTCCCATCAAGATAGAGCTAGGGTGCATTCACAGACATGGAAGATGGTTGTCATTTTCTATTGATTTCATCAGTCAACTCAAGGTGATAAAGAGGACAAGTAGCATGCACGTCTATGTCAACCTGTAGAATTTTTTGTTTAATTATGACCTGGTTTTATAAAACCACTGATTCCTTAGGAACATCAAAGACCCATTTAAGCTGCTCAGGAGTCTGAAAAGCCACAAGCGTTTTAATTATCCAAAACTAATCACTTCATTTAAAACTAATAAAGTACTTTCATTTCACTAGACAATGACTCTCTCTCCTCGAAGTGTCAAATCTTTAAGCACTTCACTCGGATTATATGATTTAATCCTTAATTTAAGCGTGAGCCATGGACAGAAGTTTGTTTATGCGAAAGCAGCGTGCACTAAATAATTCATTATCCTCTCTTTCGATATATTCTAGTCATATAACAAAAGCCATTGTGGGAAACTAGATTCCTGGCCAATTCATTTCTTTAAGCAAAAGATTCTGAGCTTAAAGCACGCTCCCAGATAAGACAAAGTAAGAAACAAATCTATGGTCGTAGAGCACTACCTAGAGCACTAAAATGAAGTCTTTCAGCATGTGAACGAATAATAAAAGCAAACAGACATTCATTATAAAAAGGCTTAATGCAAACTGAATAAAGGTCGAGCTCGCTTTTAAGATATAATATTGTTGGTGGAAAAAAAAAAGGTTCCAGGTGTTTTACATCTATTTTACAATCATTAATTTGATTATTACCATAAATCCTTCCAAAAAGCATGTGAGGTTGCCTTAATCTATGACAGAAGTCTTCAGTTAGACTAATTCCAAAATGATTGAGGAGCATCTCGAGTGTAACATCCATATAGTTTGCTTGGCAAGGATCGGAGAAATACCGTGATTTTTCGTTTTCTTCAAAATAGATAGCAAGATGGCCAATAAAAGTTTTTTTTTTTTTTTGCAATATAAACTCCATTAAAATATGTAGCTTGTAGGACTAGAATACTAGATTCGTCTTATTTTTTGCTACTCAAAATGGTGAATACAACATTTATAATGCTTGACAGATCGAAGGCTAAAAGCATGAAGAAATTTACTTTACTCCTGTACAGATCCATATCTTATGTCTCTTGTCCATGCATGCATCAAAACTTATTTGTGTTTATAATGATTACATCTAAACATAGGAAATAATCTCAAAGTCACATCAGTAGCTCTTTTGTAAGCAAATACTGTACACAAAATGTGATATCCCACTTAAAAGTGGCAACATGCTTCAGCACAGACTAAAACGAACACACAAAAATGCACATGTGAACAGAAGAAATTAATAAGCCCATGTATACACTCAAGGACGTGACTGACTTGCACATTAAAGGCGGTCGTTTTCCTAAACTTATGAAGACGAAAGCATGAGCTAGAAATCCTAGAAAAGAAGAGAAAAACATGCATTTGATTATACGAGATGCCCAGAAATCTAAACTACCTCTGACGTATTTGAGAGGGAGTGGTGGTGATTTTGTCTTCTAGCCGACAATTTTCAAAGCCGAGTTAAATTCTTTTTTCATACATAAATGCTTGGTGGGTTTGAGAATTTCGTGCCTATAATCAATCCTCAATTGGTGGGTTCAAATATTGGAGAGAGAGAAAGAAAATTATTCCAAATGATATTTATATAGACCACGAATTCAAGAACCAAACTAGAGAGTGAAGACAAGGTAGAAAAAGGACAACAGCAGCTGATGGAAAATAACGAAGCAAAAGTGAAAAAGCCTATACGCTTTACGGCCATTTATGGCTAAGAGAAAGTTACACAAACCCCTTCCCTGTTCTTTTTTCGTAGACCAATGCTAGCCACTCGAAATTGAGGCCCAACAGAAACAATATACTCCCTTTGCCTATTTTCATAGCATCATGTTGCACCCAGTACACCACAAATAGTATTCTCTCCAAAAACCCAATATACTCTATAAATTTATGAACAGATTAAAAAAAGAAGAAAAAGACTACAATGATTTCTTATTGGAAATGGTAATTTGAATCGTAACTATCAGGATTTGTTTAAGATCTTGATGTTCAATATGGAACTTCTTTTAGGATTTACAAGATAATTAAGAGAACAAACCTTCAAGAGATGTTCGCGGCTCTTCAGAATCTTGGCAGCACCCATCAGCATTGCGACATGAGCATCATGCCCACAAGCATGCATTTTGCCGGCCACTTTGCTTTTATGCTCCCATTCTACAGCTTCCTGAAACAGGCAATCCCAGGATTTCTTACAGTGAGATCCCAAAAGAGTAAAGTAAGTCCCGAATAACTGCTGCAATGCCAATCCATTCCACGTATTTTGTCACTATGCTCTTCACAACTTTTACATTAGAACACGAATATAGTTTAATTTGTCTCATCTCAGGTGTCACATTAAATCTGACTTATTTTAATAATTAAATACTGACAAACAAATAATATAGTTGAGTCATAAATATTCTTTATAATTAAATTATTGTCGCACTAGATTTGATTCATCTTCACAGGCCAATAATAAAATTAAGCTGTATAGATTCTTTATCTTCCATGTCAACATTAAGGAAGTCATTCACAAATTCTTTCTCACTTTCGCCTGTTTTTCTCCTCGGTTTTCTCCAGAAAAAAATAATAAATTTGAATTAGGGCTTGATATAAAACACATGCAGCAAGCTGGAAATCTCTGGAACAAGTAATTTATATCAGACATTTTTATGCAGCTAATTCAAATCTAATACACTAGAAAAGAAAATAGATTATGATAGATAATCTAGCCATCTGATTTCATTTCCTTAATTTCCTGCTTTTTTCAAGGAAAAAAAAAGGGAGATGAAAAGAAGAAATTAGAAAATAAAAAACAACAAATCAAGCCCCCAAGAAGCTGATTTTTCCTTAAAGCCTCTGAGTTACAAGATATCCTCACCAAGTACAGTAACATAATCTCCAAGAACAATACACATGCATGCATATGATAACACATATACATCAATAGATAAAATAGAACTTTGAAGCTAGGCTAAGCTACCTGAATTGGCAGAGCATCCATATCAGCTCGAACAGCCACAAAGGGAGGTCCACCCGTGCCGATCCAAGCCCGAATACCCGTTTGAGCTAAAGGATACCTATATTCAATCCCCATCCTATCCAACTCATCTCTAACTAGCTCGCTTGTTTTGACTTCTTCAAAAGCAAGCTCAGGATTCTCGTGAATCTTCCTCCTCACGCTCTTTAACCATGTAACCGTCTCTGGCTGCCGTGCCAGGGCCAAAACAGCCTCCGAGCAGGTCTTGGTCCACACCTCACAGCTGGGTGACGACGGTTTTCCCTTTGTGGGTTTTGATTGGTTTTTTGGCTTGGAATTCAAGGAATTAACACTGCTTAAGGTACCGTCAAAACACGAATATGAATAGTCACCATCATAATTATAATAATTATTATTATTATTACATGTGATTGGGCTTGTGCTTGTGCTTGTTGTTGAAGGAGAAGAGGATGGTGATGAGATGATAGAGCTAAAAGAGATTACAAGTGAGAGAAAGAGTACTGAGAGAAATTTGAGAGAATTCATTTTTTTTTCTCTTCCTTGAGGAAGAGAAAGAGAGAAGGTTGCAGAGATAGAATTTAAGGGAGGGGAAATTGAGAGAATATGTGAATATTTTTAAGGGTATTCAAGCACGTGGGGATAAAGGGTAGAAGAAATAGTACACGTGAGAGAATATGTACATAAAAAAGTTAAAGGGCGTCAAATCGTTGCAGTCGGGGTCCACCACTTTCATGATTTTTAACTTATTTTTATTAGCATTTTATTTTATAAACTCTCATCTTTTGCGTTGTGAGGTTATTTTTTTATTTTTATATTTTAAAAGTATTTTAAAAGATTTAATTCTTTTTATTTTAAATTAATATTTTTTTAGTTATTTTTGATCATTTTGATACGCTGATATTAAAAATAATTTTTTAAAAATAAAAAAATATCATTTTAATATATTTCTAAATAAAAAAACAATTTAAAAAACAACTCAATTATACTTTCAAACATACTCTTTTAATCACTTTTTGTTTCTTTATTAACAAATTAAATTAAATCTTGTTTTGTTTTCTCTTTTAACTAATTTAAATTCATTATTCTCTTAAGGAAAAATTTATAATTTAATTTTTTTATTTTTCCGAACACAAAATTATGTATTTAATTAAGTATAGTTATATCATCACTAATATAGATGCTGTTATAACTCTAAAATTAAATTTTTATTGACAATAATTAATAATATTAGGGTGAATGATCTCCTAAATACAGTACACATGTTCCATCCCTTTAAAAAAAAAATAGTTAGAAATTTAAAGCTTTAAGATATATTCTTACAAACTTTGTAATTTGAGAATAACTTTATGTAAAGATTAAATTAAATTAATTATTTAAGTAATGTTTAATTACTATTTTGTAATAGAAAGAAAAAAATAGTTGGTACAGAAAATTTCATGTTCGTTTGATATTGTGGTTGGAACTGTGTTTTGTTCCAACCACAATTTATAGCCGTTTGGTAAACATTTGAACGCAGATTTTGGAGATAGATCCCACTAAAAATTGAGTTTGGACCGCCGGTTTTAGTGAAGCAAATTGCTGCTTATCACTTTTCATTGCCCGCCTGTTGCTATATGTGCAGAGTGAATTAATTCACTATGCACTGTTCACTTCTTGAGTGAACAATGTAAAGTAAGTGAACAATGCTGAGTGAATTAATTCACTCCGCACTGTTCACGTGAATAGTGCCGGGTGAATTAATTCACGAGTCACAGTTTTAATTGTGTTTTACTAAAAAAACTAGTCTTTAATATTATTTAATAACACTACATAAATTAGAAGAAGATCGCATGATAACGTAACAATTGCAGAATTTGATCATAATTTCAATTTTGTTTCTGATGATATTTTACCTGATTTTGTTGCATGCTCAAAAAACTATAAAAACTGTAGTCCTTATCGGATGAATTTCATACGTCATGAAATTGTAGATAAGTTAATGGAACAATAAAAAATATTTGATAAAAAATATTATTTATTTAATGATGTAATAGTGGTAGTTAAATCTACAATATTTAAATTAAAAACTATCAATATTAATATATATCATTTTTAGTTATTTTATAACCTCAATTTGAAAAGCATGTTTAACCAAACATATTAAATTACTTTTTATTCAATCTCAATTTCAACTACAGTTTTAACCAAACATATATAAATACCAAACCAACATCAACTAAGAGTATTTTTTATAAAATAATTTTTTTCAAACTACAACCACAAAAGCTATCACAATACCAAACACAATCAGATATCTTTTTTATTTTAGTACAACATGATTAAATTTATTTTAAATTTATTTTAGAAACAAATTTACATTATGTATCTAATTTTGTTCTTTAAAATAACATTTTTTTGTTATTTTTATTTTAAAATATTAAACAATACAACTTTATTACTTTCAATGGTAATGTGACTTAGGAGATGAAGGTTTTCATGTTTACAAAATTAATTCTAATAATAACAACTTATTTATTTTTATATTTTAAAAGAAAAGATAACAAAAAATAATAATCTTAATTACTCATGAATTATCGAACGACCATGTCAACTGTCCACGACTTCTCCTTTACACAAACACCAACTATTTACAGTAGTCATGGCTAATCATGAAACAAAATTTTTTTGTCTGGTTTCTTTCAATTTTTTTATTTATTGACAACCAATGCTGTTAGTACCAATATTATCCATTTACTACTCATTTCTTACCGTACAAAAGTGGTCATAATTATACCGTGTTTTTTAAAAGAACAAAAATTGATCATCAATGCAAAATGGAACATATATCATATGATTTTGTTTAACAATAATGATATATTAGAATTTATTTTAAAAATATTGAGATGATAATATATTGGATTTACTTAGATTAATTCGAATTAACTATTTAAATTTGTGATCCTAATCATGATACATTAAAACCTTATAAAATTCAAATTAAAACAAATAATGATGTTTAAACTCAAGTAATCTAATATTGAAAGATCAAATTAAAATTAAAAATAATTAATTAAAAAAGTTTAAAAATGACCTGAGAGAACATCAGTCAAATTGTTAAACCTATGTTTCAGGTCATCCTTCCTACTAGATTTAATAGTTTCTTATTTCTTAAATTATATTTATTTAATTACATAACAATGTGGCGGGTAAGACTATTTTTCTACCAAACATAAGAAATTATAAAAAAAACAAACAAACATGCATGTGAGACTAAAAACATGATTGTTTTTTTAAGTAAAAGAAAACACATTTGAAAAAACAAAGATAATTTTATTTTATTTTATTTTTTAACTTTAAAAGGCTTAAAATCCATTAAGTAAAAAATTATTCTAAAAAACATTTATTATCAGGTCAAGCACCTGGACTTATGCTTGGCTCATTAAAAGAGAAATTTAAAAATAAAAAAATTAATTAAATTTCTTTTAAAAAACTCGAATGAACTCAAGTAAACCTATTAAACTCGTAATGCGGGTCATGCATCCCATTGAGTTTAATAAAAAATTTCTTAAATTATGTTTCATTTAGTTACATAAAAATTAGGTGTGTGAAACTCTTTTTGTATCAAATATAAAAAAATTTAAAAAGTATGAAAAAAAAAACAAGTGAGTGAGACTGAAAAAAAACATTTAAAGGGGAAAATATGTTTTTTTAAGAAAAATAAAAAAAGATGTTTAAATAATAAAAGGTGATTTTTATCATTATTTTTAACTTTAAAGGCTAGAAATACATTAAAAAAACATTATAGGCGTTTGAGTCTACCCATACACTTGGCCCGTAAATAGTGGCCTAGCTGGTGGCTAAACCTCTTTTTTATTTTCCAAACATTAGAGGGTGGAGGAGTCCACCCTTTATTTATTTTTTAATAAAAAGATACGGATAATGCTCCGTATGTATCCCCAGATTCTGGTGATTAGAGGGTCACTAGAAAATCAAAATAAGAGTATTTATGCTTAAAAAATTATTTTTTTAATCAAAGCACCTTATAGACCTTAATAAACCCATTTATTGTCTCAAATAACCCAATAAACGGTCCAAAAACTCAAAATCAACCTAAAATAAAAATGTTTTCTGAGGTCTAATCTACTATCTCAAGCCATATAAAGGTAAAAAAAATCCTTAAATGAACTCTTCTAATTGAATGCAATCCATTGACACCAAAATCAGCTTTTTATTGTCAAAATTAGTGTTAACCTATATTTTCTCTCTTTACCACTGAAATTTGGTGACTTTTTATCTCATCTCTCAAACCAGAGACTAAAAAATAAAGAAAATAAAGTTATGAGCCAAAATTTAATTTTTCTAAACTAAAAGGATATAAAAGCTATATTATAAAAAATACAGGGACTAAAATGAACTTTTCATGCTAATTTTAAAACCAGTACCAACATACACCATTCTTCTCCTACACACATTATTTCCCTACATATATTTTTTTCCCTTCTATATTTTACTAACTTAAACATTGGAAGGTTTCCTAGTTTGATAGGGGATTTATTTTTCAGAAAAGCATGGAACGACCTAACCCAAGCACTCAAGCTCAAGATACAGCCATGAAAATTTCTTTCAATGGCTAATGAAGTTGAAGTTTTTACAACTTCATTAGTAGCGTCGTTAGTGAGGACTTGAATAAAAGTTAGTTTAATCTCGTTTCACTCCACACTCAAAAGTTCTTTCAATGGCCGATGACTTAAAAACACCAGAACACGAGAGGGTAACAAACCTCCCCATTATAAGTACACTAGCTCCTCCAAATCTTCAACAATTTACCTATCAAATGCAAGTGTTCAATGATGTTGCTCTAAATATATAACAACAACTTCTTAATATTCCACTCCTTCAACAGAAAACACAACATCTAACTCTATTTCTTGCACCACTAATTGCACAAAGACAACTTCGATTTCTTAAAAGAACAAGATAAAATGACGTACATGAAAGTAAGCACCATATCACTCGTAATACAACCCTTTGAAAGAGTCATTCTCTCTATGAAGAGTTTTACCAAACTAGACACTCAAAACGAGAACTCTAATGGAAAAAAACTATAGCCTCAACAAGTTTTAGCCACAAGAATAACTATCACCATTGATCTATTTCATAACTCATTTTTTACCCCAAAACTTTTCCAATGTGTTTTAAATAATATAAAAATAGCCAAAAATATATTTTCAATAAGATTTAGTCAATTTTCATCATTTTCATAATTTTTGGTACTTCCGTTTATTTTATTTTGAGTGTTAAGTTAAGATAAAAATTATAAAAGAATAAAAATTATATAATATTTTAGCTAAATATTGGGATAAAAAAGATTTTCATAAAATCTATTAGTTAATTGTTGGGATAAAAAAGATTCTTATAAAATATTTCAATTAATTTTCGGGATAAAAAAGGATTTCTATAAAATATTACAATTAATTAATTTGAGTAAAGGATTTTCATAAAAATCCTCTAGTTAATTACTTAGATAAAACAAATTCTCATAAAAATCTTCCTGAAATCAAAAGGATTCTCATAGAAATCTTCTAATTAATTATTGGTATAAAAAAAGGATTCTAATTAAAATCTTGCAATTAATTGATTTTTTTTATTTTTAAATGGGTGCAACATTGTAAATATAGGTTTAAGTTACTAATGGAGAAGAGAGAGAATAGAGAGAGAGAGAGAAAAAAAAAAAAAAGTTCAACAAAAAAAACCTTTATTCTCTACTATTCTATCTTTCAAGCTCTAACCACTAAGCACCTAGACCTACCATTGTTCTCTCTCTGTAAAAACCAACCACATCACTCCCTATTTGCCCAATTAAATCGACCACTATAGCCATATCAATAACAATCACCCTCCACTATAACCACATTAGCAGCAGTCACCCTCCATCATAACATCAAGCTCTCTCTAAACAAAGAACCCTAACCACCACTTCAATGTTGTCCTTTACCATCAAACAACTATAAACCTAGCCTTCCTCTTTCACTACACTAAACTTGACTCCAATCACATCACTTTCCTGACTATCACCATCATAAGTCCACCATATGCAACCCCTCATTCATTCAACCTTTCTGCTATATTTTCTATATTTTCAAAGCCATCATTTGCAGCCAACAACAATAACCACTCTCACTGAAGCCTCCATCTTCGATCTATACCTTTCCTTTTTATTTTTCTTTTTAACGAACCACCAATACCATCACCCACTGTCTAATCATGCTCCTTCTACCAACCATTGAGCCTTCTTCAAATTTTAGCTTTAATCCACCTAAATCAAATCACAAATCAGCTTTTAATCTAACCTAAAATCATAACCTCCAAATGAAACAAAATAACCCAAAGAAAATTATAGAGGAGGTGTCGTTACTTTAAAGTAGACCGTTTCAACATCACAATAATAACAACAACAGTGCTACAAATGCTACTCTACTTTTCAATGTTTCATCCACTAAGGGTGAAGAAGAAGTCAAGAAAGCTTCTAAATTAGTATCTTGTAATGATTCTAAAGATCTTGCAAATAAAGACATGCAGGACATGGTAATTTCTAATAATTCTTATAAGGATATCATGAAAGATTATCTTGAAGTTTCTTTAGATACAAAGGTTGAAGTATTGAAAGTCATAGATGATGATAAGGTCAAGTGTGAAGAAAATTAATGTGTGAATGAACTACAAGTGAACTTTATAGGAATAGAAAATATAACATTAAATATGGATCTTAACATAAACTTTTTATAAATTAAATTTTAAAGTTCACAGGTTAATGACATGCTATGTGAATATGTTGGCTACAATGTTATATTTGATGTATCTTTTCTTTTGGATTGGTCAAGTTCAATTTCTAATAGGTAACTCTAAGGCAAGTTTTTCAAAAATAGAAGAGATTGATACGAGAAAATTTCTTCAATATCTAGGAATAATAATTTTTATTACATTATTTCATCAATGATTAAGATTTTTAGGTGTTGAAGACTTTAAGAAGAGTCCAAGATTTAGTTTGGTAAATCAAGCATAATGTTTAATCTGATTGTTGGATCAAGATGAAATTTTGACAGAAGAGTTGGAAGACCCTGTTTTATATTGGTTAAAATATCATGATGATCAGAGATCTAAAAGGCCTTAGAATAAGGGTTGAAAGTTACTATACAAGATTATCTTTATTTAAATTGTTGTATTTAGATATTTTTTATATTTAGATTAGAATTTTTAATTTAATTAGTACTTTACTATTTAGAAATTCTAATGCTAAATGGATTCTATTAGTTATATGTAAGTTTTAAATAGAAATCCTTTCTTATAAACGATTTTAGTTTTAATTAGGAATCATTTCCTATAAAACATTTTAGAACTAATATAAATAGGGGTGTCTGATTTATATTTAGAGGAAGAATATTATTCAAATTTTAATAAAATACTCGAGAGTTTTCTCTATAGCTTAGGTTTGTGACCTTGGAGTTTGAGAACCCTAACTTCTATCCACGTTATACATTGCGTCATATATTTCGATAGGGGACTTGTTTTTGTAAAAGAGCATGGAATAGCCCAACCTAGACATTTTAACTCAAGACGCATCCATGAACAACTCAAATTGAATTTGAAGTTTTTATAATTTCATTAGTCATCACAAACCTTTTATTTTATTCTTACATATCTTTAGATACTAGTAAACAATTATGTCACAATAATGTAATGAACTATGTATTTCGAGCTTGATGCTTCATATAAGTTTTTTATGAATTAGTTAAAACAAATTAAAAAGCCTCAGATTTGTTGGGGAAATTATGAGTTTGACTTCAAAAGTGAAGTTTTTGAACTAAGATTGAGTGGAGTGGAATTTAGATAGTACTAGCCTTGTTCCCCGTGCTTTGCCAGGGGCCGAATGATTATTATTTGTTTTTATAAAAAATGATGTTTAGGTGCCGAAATAAGGTAAAAAATGACATAAAAAAATCAGTCATGACAAATTTGTAACTCTGATAATTAGGGCAGAGCTAAACCGGCGGCTCAGATAATGAGATTCAAATAACCTAATAAAAAATAAAGAGGATTATACAACCCTTCTTTAAAAAACAAAATCTCTTGACCTGAGTCATTAGAACCGAATCATCTAATCAAGAAAAACCATGAAGTTCAATTTTTAGTCAATCATATTTTGAATGATGAACTTAAGAAAAGAATTTTAATTATACAAAAGGATTTAAAAAATAAAAATAAAAATAATGAGGATCAAAATAAAATACAAAATAAATTTATATTTAATTTAAGGGTGAAATTGAAAAAAAAAACATTAATTTAGTAACACAAACAAAAAATAAAAAAGAATGAGGATCAAAATTGACATAAAAAATAAAAACAATGTTGTAATTAAAGGGTGAAATTAAAAACAATAATAACTTTTACAAAAAAGCAAAAAAATATAGAAATTAGAACAATGAGGACCAAATTGAAAAATATAATACCATTAATTTGAGTTGAAGAATGAAATTGAAAACCACTAAAACTTTACAATAAGGCCAATGATAAAAAATAGAAATCCAAAGAATGAGGACCATGTTGGAGAATATAATATATGGTAAATTGAGATTGAAGAATGAAATTGCAAATAAATAAGACTTCTATAAAAGGACCAAAACCAAAAATTAGAAATAAAAAAAATAAGGACTAAAGTTGAAATGTCAATAACTAAGAGGACTAAACTATAATTTTTAAGGAAGGAGAGAGATAATAAAGGAAAAAAAAGTAAGGTCCACTGATGCCAAACTGGAAAACCAACAAGAAGAAGACATGGAGGCGCTTCCAATGATATGATAGAAAGGCATTTCTTGATGTTAGGAGGAGCCACAAACACTTTTTTGTTTTATTTATTTATTTAGCCATATATGGAATCGCCCCTGAGCTAATTTTGTAATTATAAAAAAAACCATTGTGAAAAGCCAAAAAGGCCTATTGACTTAAGGCTTAAATGTTTTTATTTTAAGGGTATTTTTCTAGTTTTACCATGCATTTTTATTGTTTATTATTTTTTTATATTTGTGCAAATACCAAAGTGCTTCCATCTTCAATTATAATAGCCAAAAAACCATTATAAAAAAATAAAAATACCCTTTGATGTTAGGTTTAATTTTTCTTGCTTTCAATGGTATTTGGGTCCTTTTACTGTGTAAACAAGATTAGAAAATACTTATTTATCCCTACTCTATTTGGTAATGACAAATAAACGATGTGAAAATTACTTCAATGCCCCTGTAAGGTTGTTTTGAGTTTTTTTGGGTGGAGAGGCAAAAACGTTATTATACCATTCAAGTGAATAGTAACATTGAGTCTAGAGTTACAATACTTTTTCAAAGAGTTTTAGTTTTAATGATATTAGTTTAATTCTAAAAACTTTTTAGGGATAAACAGTAAGTGCAAATACAAGTCACTCAATTAATGAAATGGTAACTAATTAATAATACATTAAAACATGTGGGGAAAGTACCATCTAATGTACTATCTGAATAGTACTTTCCTATATGTTTTAGTGTGGCCCTAAAAAGAACATTTTCTTTTATTTTATCTTCTTTGATACTTTTTCAATTAATGTTTTTTTTTTTAATTTAACCCTTTAATGTTAAATTTTTTTTTATTGGGTTATTCCACTCTCATGACATGGATCACAAGTTTGGCGGGTTAACCCAGTTGGATAAGGGTTTTTTTCCCCTTATTTAACTTTTGTTTTCCAATTTAATCCTTTAATATTGGATTAATTGAGAATTAGACTTCATGATTTATTTTATTTTCTTTCTATTAGGTTATTTTGGTCTCATGACATGGTAATCATGCTTAAATGGTTAACCCGAGTTAACTCAAGTTGTTTTTTGTGTGTTTTTTTTTTAAATTGAAATCTTTTCTAATTTTATTATTCAATATTGGATCGTTTGGGAATTGAGTTTCATAATCTATTTTGATTTGTTTTCTATAGGGATATCTCAGTCATATGACTAGGGTCGCGAGTTTTGGTATTTTAATATCGATTAAATGAAGTTGTTTTTTTATTTTCTTTCTAAAAGGTTATGGCGGTCTTAGGTCCTTTAATATTGGATTTATTTTTATTATGTTGTCTCTATCTCATGAACCGGGTTGCAGGTTTGACAAGTTAATTCAGTTGACTCATTTTTTTCCTTTTTATAATTGACTTTTTCCATAATTTTATTATTTAATATTGTGTTTGATTGAGAACTATACTTCATGATTTATTTTGGTTTGATTTTTATGAGGTTATCTCAATATCATGACTTAGAAATAATGCTTAATGAGTTATTCCATATTGTCATCCATGGATTAATTCATTAAGTGATTTTAAAGAAACACTCTTTCATACAAATTTTATGCTTTAAAAATAATGTTTTTTAAATTCTAATTTTAAAATAAAATTAAAGAAATTAATAAAGTAAGTAGATCTCCTTGATAGCTAGACTTAATCCTTAGGATACTTGTATATACATACTTCGTGTGTATGGTCTGCTTCTAAGAGATTCTTCAACATATTTCTATGATTATTGATTAATGTTGGCCAAGGCGTTGTCATGTTGTGAAGTGATGTTGGCGGAGCCTTGATCTTATCAGTAATAATCTAGCATTTATGACATTTTCATAAATGATCATTATAATATTTCTCTATTATATTCCAATCATATATAATCCACTCATTTGCATATGCCATATAATCACGTGGTCATTGGCGTGTGTAGCACAAACACCTTCATGTATTTAATCTACACCCTTCTTTGCTTCTTTCTTATCTAAACATTTTAATAGAGTCCCATAAAATCCTCTCTTGTATAGTATTTCTCCATCTATAAAGTAGTTTATTTCCAATCTCTCTAAAGTCTTTTTGTCCACCTTATTTGCAAGGGTAGATATTCACAGCTTATGATGAACTATCTGATATTGTGGTACCAAGGTTTCCCTTATACTTTCTTATTGACTAAACAATAGTAAGCAAGATCATTCTTTATCTTGATGAATATAGGTTGTACCATTTCATTGTAACCCATATGGATCATTTATGCTAATATGACAAATGCATTGACAAATCAATTCTTCATTTAACTCATATAAGTGAACTTGATTTTCTCAAATTGCTCACTTAACTTGATGAGATACTCTTCATATGAATTTAATTTCTCATCTTTTATTTACCACTTTCCTTTCACCTAGCAGATTATCAACAAGAAATTACCACATACGTCAAGCTTTTCCACCTTCATTTCCAAAGTTTCCTCAAGCCTATGGATGCATGCCTTGTATTTTGCTATATTGTTAGTGCACTTAAATTGTAATTTGATTGGCACTAGGTATTGTTCCTCTATTAATAAACTAAGTAAAACACCTACACCATTTCCATATATATATATTTACTGCACCGTTAAAGCATAGAGTCCATATATCTTCATTTGACTCTTCTTCATCTTCAACCACTAAGAAATTTTCATCTGGGAAATTAAACCATATACATTTATAATGGTCAACTAAATTATCTACCAAATGATTTGCTATTGTACGGCCGTTTTATCAACTTTTTATTCATGTAAACCATATTATATTCTTCCAACATGGCTAGCCATAGTATGATTCTCTTAGACAAATAAGGCTTTTCAAAGATTTACTTGATCAAGTTCATTTTAGATATCAATCAAGTTGTGTACTAGAGCATATACTTATATGTCTTCATGCACTCCATACTAAGTCACAACAAAATTTTTCAAGGAAAGCGTATTGAGATTCTCAATTAGTAAAATTCTTGCTCAAATAGTAAATTCCTTGTTATTTCCTTTTAGAATTATCATGTTTACCCAAAACACATTCCATAATAGTTTTTGTTATAGTCAGATACATGATTAATGATCTTTCTAGCATTGGTGAAACCAACAAAGATGGATTTTTCAAATACATTTTTATTCTATCAAAGGACCCTTGACAATTTTCATCTACACTTCTAAATTTTTCTTAAAAAATAGGCAATATATTGGTGATAATTATGAGATGAACTGAGCTATGTAGTTCAAATGCCCTATAAAGCTTCATACTTTCTTTTCTGTCCTCGGCTCTAGCATAACCTGTTTTGCTTTGTCTTTTTTGGGGTTGAATTTAATGCCTTTATTCCTTATTATAAACCCCAATATTTTTCTTCACTTCAACCTAAATATGCACTTTGATGGATTCAACTTGAGCCTGTACTTCTTCAACCTTTTAAAGAGCTTTTTTTAATATCTGGGCATGATCTTCTTACTTTTCTGAATTGGCAATCATGTCATCCATATATACGTTGATTTATTTATACATCATGTCATGGAACAGATTCACCATTTTTTGTTGATATGTTGCCCCATGTATTATTCAATCCAAAAGGCATATATTTGTAACAAAAATTCCTTCATGGTATAATAAGTGTGATCTTTTTATTGTCTTCCTCTACCATCTTAATTTAATTTTACCCTAAAAAGGCATCCATAAACGAGTATATGGAATTTTTGGCAGCATTTTCCACAAGTATGTCAATATGAGGTAGCATAAACACTTTCTTAAAACTTCCTTATTCAGATTTCTAAAGTCCACATATATTCTTATCTTTTTATATTTCTTGTATTCAACCATTTATAAGAACTCTACTTCCCACTGCTTGTGTATATCTTTCTTTACTTTGATTATAATATTTATCTTCATTCTTTTTAATTTCTACTTCGCTGGCTTATAATTCATAATTAATGGTCAACTATAAGAGAGTTAATATCTTGGCATCTATTGATGTAAGTATAGGAAGCTTCACCATATTATCAATATCATCCTCCAATAAAGTTCCCATTGTTATATCTTAAACAACTTATTCAAAATCAAATCTTTTTTTGATGGTTTGACAATGCATGCAAGGCGAGGAAAGGTGTTGTGATGTGAGGGATATACAACTTTTTATTATTAGGCTTGCGCACCTCAATCCAGGCCATTCTTTTCTCTCTTTTTAGCTTTGTCATCCTCTGGTAGTCTTTTGTATTAGGTTTAAAACATAATCTAAAAGTTAATTTATGTTCCTCAACTTCATATAGTTCACCCTTTATGATAACCCATCCTTCAAGATAAGAGTTGGCGGTATTCCGTGTTTGACTATATACTTCATAGTCATTTTAACATCTTTAAATAATATAATAATCCTTTTTATCATGTTCTCTGAAATTAGGCTTGCATTGACAACCTTAAAAATATATAGATCCCCATCTTTAACCCTCTGACTCAATGTATGACACCACCATATTCTATATTATTATTAGGTTTTTTTTAGCGTTTACAGTAACCAATCTTTTATTTGTAATATATTTAAGCCTCGGAAGCAAAGAAGATGTGACAACTCATGCCAAATGTATCTAAGGTCTTTTCAATAATATAATATTGCTTGGTTAAATATCTATCACTTGCAAAGTAACTTAAAATTGCTGAGGACTGATCTTTAAAACAATGTTGATATCTCCAATAACCTACCTTGGTATATTTTCATAGGTCTAAGCCATCATCTTGCTAGGTCTCATATAAGATGCATTCACTAGTAGTCTTTCCAATATATATTTTGGGAGAATATTAAAAGTTTAATCGTTATTAATCAAGACCTTCATTATCATGTAGTCCTTGTAATCAATTATGATATAAAACGTCTTGTTTGCCCCATACCTTGTTGACCTAACTCATTTTTTGTAAAGTATAAATAATCAGTGGCATGAATCTTGTCTATAAGATCCTGATCAATTTCTTCTTTAATTGATCAACCATACTGTATTCATTATGCTTTATCAGCTTGAGGAATTCAATAGCTTCTTCATCATCAACTAGATTTTTCACCTCTAGTCCTCTTAGTTGAACATTTAACCTTTTTACCCTTTATTTTTCAAGCATTTTTGGGGTGTACCATCATCCATTTCAGGTTAAGCCGCCCACCTCTTTCATTTCAGCCATAAACATTTGCATGATCATAGGAAACTAGCCGATGGGGAAATGATATCCATAATCATAAGGGACATATTGCTAATTATCACAATTATAAGATATGGACCTCTACAAGATCAACTGGGGTGGTATATTCTTGTAAGATTGGTATCGATAAGAAGTTAACTCAACCTTCTTAATATCTACTATTGCACATCTGCGACGTCACAACAATCATACTCCTGGATTGAGAAGGGTCGGGAATGGTATAAGAAATTCTTGTCTTTTATTAGTAAAAAAGGGAAATGAGAGTCACTACCTAGTATTTTGGTCGTTAGAAACCCTAACTAGTCTCAAAGTTTAGGCAAGAGGACTAGTTGCGTAAAAGAAAGGTATTGGAGCCCTTAATACACCTTATTTGAGGTTAGTTGCATTGTTTATTTATCTGATATAAACTATGATAGTGTTGTGTTTTCTAATTGTTGGTCAATCTAAGGTCGAAGAAAAGTCCTCCTCAATAAAGAGGTCTTTATCTTATCAGGTTAAAAGTCTAATCGTTCTAGTGCCAATATATAAAAAAACTATCTTTTTATTTAATATCAGAAATATGTCTTACGTATAAGTTCATAATTCCGGATATTAACGGAAAACAAAATAATTTTTGGTATTTTTGAAATATAGGCCTAGTTCTCATGATTTTAATAAACTGATTATTAAATCCAAAAAAACATGCAAATACATATTTTTTTGAATTTTTGTATGAAAATACGATACGATTTTTTATACTTTTAAGAGACATGGTTGTATGCACACCCATAAAACATATTTTTGTATTTTTTTTAAATGAGCAATTTTTTTAGAGAATTTTGGAATTTCTTGAAATTTTGGCGAAAACATGTATTTTGATATCTGGTCAATATCTTATAGTATAAGTCCATAGCTTCGATATAAAGTAAAAAATTAAGAAAAACATGTGAGGGACCCATAAATAAATTCAAAATGGTCTATGATTTTTTTTGGATTTTATGAGGTTTTTTTAAGGGCCTGTTTGGCCCTTAAAGAAAAACATAAAGATATGTTTGCCAAACACTCCCTTAACCTAGAGGCTTGGCTGATTGGGCCTGAAGCCTAGACTCGGCCTAACTGATTGGGCCGACCGAAGGCCCAACAAAACCTTTTTTTTAGTGAGGGTTGGACCTAGCCTAGCTGTTTGGGCTGGGCTGAAGGTCCAGCCTGAGACCACCTGACTGTTTACTGGGTCAACCTAGTAACTAGTTAATGAAAATTACTTGCTGAAAAATGTGAATTAATCATGTTCTTCATGTAAGTAAAAAGAAACAAAAGGAATGTCGAGTTTAAAGAAGACATAACAGAAAGAGGAAGATTACCTGGAATGAAGAGTTGCTGGTCACTAACGCTGGCGTTAACTCATGGTGGCGTTGCCTGCAGTGGCATTTGGGAGGAATGATGGTGGTTCAAGATGCTGTTTCAAAGCTGATGAAGATAAAAAGTGGCTGTTGTTGCTACTGGTGAGGGAGAGAGAAGGATTGTAGGGCTGTCGTGAAGTTTCTCTTCTTCTCTAGGTAGAACTAAAGGGTTCTCTTTGCCTTTTTTTTCTCTGCCTTCTTTTTCCTTTTGTTTTCTATGTTTTTTTTTGTGCTCTGCTCTCTTCTTTCTTTTCTTTTCTATTTCTTCCTTCCTTTTTTTTTGTGCTCTGCTCTGCTCTCCTACCCTTATAAATATAAGGGCAAGAGGGATCCTGGACCACCCTATTGTTGTCCAAAGCACGCCGAAAGGTAGGGTGGTTGGGCGGCCACTTTGCAGTTGCTCCAAGGCCGCCCAAGGACCTGTTTTCTCTGCTTATTTTGGGCACAGTGGCAAGCCATAAGAGGGATTTAGGTTGTGTCATGGTGTGGGGACGTGGAGGGGAGAGAGAGAGAGAGACTAAAAAGCATGTTGCAAATGAGGGAAAAAAACCTTTTTCCCCTGTCTATAAAATCTATATAGGGAAAGAAGATGGTGTACAGTACCATCTAAATGACATCGTTTCATTCTTTATATATATATATATATACTAATAACCAAAACGATGTCGTTTCGCACAAAACGTGCCGTTTTAGCATTTTAAAAATAAAATAACCTTTGAAGTCTTTATCTCTAAATCAGCCCTCAATTTCAATTTATATAATCAAGTCCTTAATTGAGATTTGAATTTTAAGAATCAATTCAATTCCACCCCTGTCAAGCTCAATTCTTCCCTAAAGTTGGCTGTCTTTTTGTTTTGCTCATTAGTTTTAAATTTTTGCATTTTAACCCTCAATTGATCAATTCCTATTCTTTTTTTAAAATTTTAAATTTTTAAATTTGGTTCCTAAACGTATCAATTCCTTTTTTTTTCTTTTTTTTATTTCACTCCCTAAACTCTTTTTTTTTTCTCTTTTTTTATTATCATTATTATAAAAACTAAAGGTATAACTTTTTAAAACACATAGAAAAAATTGCATGTAAAAAAATGGATTGTTATAAGATATATTAATATGCTTGATAATTATAAAATCACAGGTTAGATTTTTTGTTAGATTCATTTTAATTTATTAGTTTTAAATGCTTGATCGCATTAGAAAGAGGAAATAAAAATATCCTTGACATTTATCCAAAACAACTATATATATATATATATATATATATATATAAAATAA
>Ga0307510_10000782_pt1 | contig 32960 bp, 39 predicted proteins | sample 12_EM_MG_FD_207224 | JGI IMG/M metagenome (GOLD analysis project Ga0307510, IMG submission 207224) | Populus trichocarpa ectomycorrhiza microbial communities from riparian zone in the Pacific Northwest, United States - 12_EM | ecosystem: Host-associated > Plants > Roots > Unclassified | place... | reverse complement strand
CTATGCGCCAGAAACGGGGTCGGACTTCATCAATAAGGCCGGGATTCGATGTGCTTCAATTTCGTTCAGAAATGGTCAAATCAGATCAATTAATTGGGAAAATGTTTGATTTTATTTAATCTCATTCAATATCATTTGACCTCGTGATATGCATTTCTCGCTGGGCCTGAAGTCTTGACAGCTAGGGCATGAGGCCTGAGGTGCCAGCGAGTACATTCGGGCGTTATACACTGTCTCAGGCAGGGCGCTCAAACATAATTGCTTGAATGTGCGGCGTTATCCATAGGCTCCACGCAATACAGTACCGCAAAAAGAGTAGGAGCAGTCTACTTGAGAACGATGTATTCAAGTTTGCTTGCCTATGATAAATGCAAAGGAATGAAGGGCGAGTTAATCATACCCTTACCTGAAATTCTCAGCATCAGTCCCACTGGAAACCCATCAAGATCTCACTGGAGAGTAGACCTTGGGCCCATCGCAAGTGAAATACTGTAGCTTGATGGCTGGGGGAATGCCGCAAAGAAGATCCGAGGACATCGCCTCCCCGCCATCAAACGCCCTTGAGCGCCTATCGAATGACCTTTCAGTTTGATACCCTCGTCAAGAGATGGGCAGAGGGCACTCCAGGTATGTCCACTATATTGTAGTAAGAAGGAGAAAATACGCCTGTTTACAACAAAAGTGAGGTTTTTCCGCGATCGTGAATAGAAGCAAGCGAACCGTTTCGCATCTAGGTCCGCAAGTGTGGTCGTCGATTCTCTCACCGAGATTCTGGTCTCTTGCGTCGGACCTGGGATCGGAAGTGTAAAAACGCAAGAAAAGGTTAAAGTCCGGGGTTTGAGTGGGGTTTGACGGCCGTAATCCGGCATCAAGCGTCAGGTCACATCCTTCACTTAGTTGGTCATGCATCACACCTTGATACCCCATCGAGCGGTCGCGAGACGTCGTGTGTGCACTAGCATGCAAAAAGAGGAGATACCAGAGAGGTGTCGATTCGCTCATCGACGAGACAATCCGCGCCAGGGAGGGCTAGCCCAGCTTCCCATGCGCTTCGTCTTAGGTCTGGGAGCTGGGACGAGGGTGTCATGGCTTTCAGTTGGGGAATGAGCCCTGCAAAACTCTGAGATGGTGTTACATTTGATGTTATAAGAATAGGAACTTCCGGAGCAATTGTACAAAATGCCAATCATGACTTGGGTCACGAGGCCGAATACATTTCCGGAACCAGAAACCAAACCATGACCGGATCGATGGTGGTCAATCATTAACCTCACCTATACACTAATCTCAACTCGGAATAATCCCTGCCACACCTCTACGGAACATGCGTCATCTCCATCCGCGCAGGAGACTTCAAACGTGTGCAATGACTGCGATGGTGGACATACGAATTCTACCGAGCGCTGCGCTGGCACCTCACCCGGTCGTACGTCAAAACTCGAGACATGCGCCTCACGCCGGGGCCGGTAATTCTCGTCCGACGTATTCAGATCTGACATCACCTGTTCCAGAGACCATAGGTGAACCCGGGCGACTTTTCCCGCAGATCCAAGGGATCGCGCCAGCGTGATCCCAGAGGTGATCGTACATCGCGCATCACGTGGTGTGTCTGGGATGCGGACCTGGACTAGTAGGGAAAGCTGATAATATTAGAAGCGGGATATCAGCGAATGGGCAATGGCCACGCTCTGGTTGGCACGTACGGTATTGTCGACGAGGGATGCTGGCCCGCTCGTCGACGGACGTCTCATCATGGTAGGGGGCGTGACGATATCGCCATTCCTCGTTGATCGCGCAAAGACGCGCCCGGCCCCCACGTGGCTGACAGGTGCCAGAGGTTGAAGCGTCGGGTCATTGATCGCTGATGGGAGGTGTCCAGCACGACAGATGTCGCCAGCAATTTTAAGCACGCCCAGGGAATGAGAGCCGCAGCGTGTCCACCAACCAGGGATGGGATACACTGTTCCAGTGAGGAGAAAGAGAAGAGTGAGGATGGAGACGGTCACGCCAAAAAAGAGGAGCCAGAGAGGGAGATGCCAGCGCCAGTCTATGCGGGGGTGGTGTGAAAACAATGTGAAGAAGAGTGACGTGTTGGATGACTCACGAGCTTCGTCCCGGATGAGTTGGAAGCCGTAGGGCGGGATATGCTCAGTGTCACCACCATGGGCATGATATCGTGGTGAGAGGGAGAAAGAGCTGGGAGGATGGCGCACCGAGGAGGGAAGACGTATGGCGAGAGCGGGCATCTGGAGGTGAGCAAGTTAGGTTAAAGGAGAAAGAGGGAAGACTGACTGGTGGCCGAGCGGGGTATTCGTATCCTCCGATCGCTCAAGCAACGGGAAGACATAATTATTGACGTCACCCGGCGGCTTCCCTTTCCAGGAGAAATCGCTTCCTCGAATTACTAATGCTCACCCACCCTTTCTATTCTCGTTTCCGCCTTGGCATTCGGCTGAGCAATCTTTCCCCTCAGGATCTGGTACTTCAAAGTGTATTGTGAACATAGGACGACGGATGATCGACTCGGATGATCATCCCTTCTCGTCGTTGTTGTAGCGGCCACCACCGTCATCAAGAATCCCATATTATTACTACGATATTTACGGATGTTTTTGTCGAAGGCACAGGTGCAATGGCCTTTGTGAGCGGGGAGGACAACTGGACAACACCTAAACGCGTCTCGGTGTTCGGCATGATACTGTCCTATCACTGATGCGACAAACGAAGAAGGGCCAACAGCCAATAAGCGGTCTCTGTATTGTCAAGTTTGCCACTATCTCTTTGAAGGACACGTCCATAAATTGTAGCCCCTTAAGCCGGATCAAAGCCAGCTGCGAGACACATGCGATAAGATGCGGGATATGAGATCGCTGGGATCATATCAGACGCCCAAACGACGGTATTGTGCTGGACCTTCTGGATACCCGATCAGTGGTAGGTGACGATACACTTCTTGCATATCAACCAATTGTCTCAACAATGGTTTTGTTCTCCTGGTCCTACTGTACCCGACAGGTAGGAGAGTTAAAACCACAGGCTCACAGAGCGCCCGTTCGTCATCTGCTCGCGATGACGAGCAGAGAAAGGGGGGATGGAACCTTGAAAACGCCACAGTACACATTCAACCAAGTGTTAAGGTCCACAAAGAAACACAGCATCTAAGTACTGTCTGTCGACCGTAAGTAACCCTTGGAAAAATGTAGTACTATCTGTGGATCTATGCGCAGGTCCGCCCGCAAAACGAGCCCCGCAAGCGGGCACACGCACATGATATATACGCAACAAGGTATCCAGAAAAGAAAGTCGTTGACCGCCACCACCATTATCGCCATTGGCGCGAGGAGAGGAGGTCACCACCTCCGGGCGGACGCGACCACTGCGAACACGGCTGCGAGCAGCGGCGCGAAGGACAGCACCACATACCGCGAGAATGCACCAGATGTTAGGTGGCCGTCAGTCGTCGCGCCGCGGACGCCACTCATGCCCGTGTGGCCGTTGGACGTCACGAGCATGTTGGGGTCAATCGATACGTGACTGGCGGAGCTGCTCGCAGCGGTCGTCGGGAACGTGACTGTCGACGTGGGCGAGACGGCGTCGAGAGCGTCCGAAGTGAGGAAGACGAGGGCAAAGCCGGGCGCGGGCACCGGGATCGAACACGTGTTGGCGGTTTGGTCGCAGGCGACGGTCGTCACATCTAGTGTGCCATCTAGACGGCCGACAGAAGACAGAGCGTTGCCCAGCGTCTATGTGGGGAAAAGCAATTTCCGAGATGTGTGCGAGTCCGCCGTGAGCAATAGGCACGAAAAAAAAAAAACAGGAAAAGGAATGTCCAGGAAGGAAGGAGGGTCTGAAGGTGAGAAGACGCGATCTGCTTACCTGTCCTGCCCAAGTGAAGTTACCTTTGGATGCTACGGAGTCGGCCAGGAGGTACCTGTAGAACGGAAAGTGTCAGGGAATTCTGCCTTTTGCTGGACCTTGCCAAGGAAAAAACATACTTGACATTCACTTGCGAGGGCGTCGCATTGCTCTGGCCCGTAGCACCGCCGCCAACGGAGATGACGGCAGTATATGTCGATGCGCCGGACGGATCCGTCACAAAATTCATCAACGCCACTTTCGTGGGCACACCGTTCTCGAAAATGGCATACATGGGGGTGTTGTCGTTCTGCGTGATATCAGACACCTGGGACTGGTTGTGCGGGCCCAGCGCCTCGGCCATGACAAGCGCCGAGTAGTAGATGGGTCCAATCGTCCACTGAGCGCCATATTTGGTCTGGTTGGTCGGGGGCGGCGTGAAAGGATTGTAGTATGCATTCTGACCACCGACATGAAACATCGCCGTCGTAAATCCGTTAGCCACCATTGTCATTGCCCAGTCGATGCCCCAGAGTGCGGCCCCAAAAGAATCAGATATTCCCGGAAAACCTGCACACGATGCGGTGTTGGTCTCGAACATCATGAATGGCTTCCCATTCTGGCGAGCAAAAGACGACGAATTGACGTAGTATGATACAAGGCTAGTTGATGCGTTGTGTACCAAAAAGCTTGGGAAGACGTCCTGTGGGTTTTTTGGAGTTCCGAGGGTGGGATATAGAGCGGCGCAATTGTCAGTCGGATATCTGGAGGGAGAAATGAACAGTGTCGAAAGCGGTATTGAAGGGTTCTACGAACCGCTCAACAGCGAGACCATAGATACTACTCGAGTATGATCCCACGATGCCAGTATCCCATACGCTTTCTGGTGTCCATACATTTTGAATGCTCGGCACAATCAGTAAATTGTTCTTTGTCGAGATAGTATTGTCGTTGGCAATTTGTTGTACTACGCCACCAATCTCTCCGAAGTAGTCATATTGTGAGTAGTTCTAACAAGGGTCATTAACATCATTGATTCCAAGTTCAAACGAGGGCGCGCGTGATCTCACAGCTGGCCTGTGCGCATGATTGATGTAGAGATCTGGTTCATTTCCGGCCTGGAAACCAAGTATATGGTCGCCAAGGATGTTCTGAGCGTTCGAGACGATCGCAAGCGAGATATTCTGATTGTCAGCGAAGGCAATGCCTTGGGTGAATGAGCTTCAAAGATGGTGGGAACGTGGCACGGGGAAACCAACCAAGATACCAGTACACGTTTGTGAGTTTGGAAATATTCTCCATCATCTGTAGCAGGTCAGTGGTGTACTCTAACGGTGGGGTGCCTGTTGGATTCGAAGTGTTATTCAAATCTTTCGCGATCACAGTCCCATTTGGAAGAGACGCGACTAGCTCTGCGGTGTCTTGAGAATTGCCACCAACGCGGACCTGGACCCAGCCGGCCCGTGCAACGATGTTCGCCATAAGATTCAGGAATGGGACCTGTAACTGCGTGCTATTGACGGCCGACATGAGGAAGGCATATCTGAGTGGTGAAATGCGAACAGGTGCATACCTGTTCTTGCCCACTGGGGTGACCATTTGTCAAGGTGTTCGAAGGCGAAAGGGATCATAACTCACAAACTTGGTTTGCTACCGACATCTCTATGGAAAACCCCATAAATCCGCCATTCGCGGGAGGGGACATGTTTTGGAGACCTCCACTGCTTGGCAATTGTATTAAAACCTGCATAGGAATGGCAGGGTTGGGGACAGCGGGAGGGGTCAGGACTGTTTTGTCATATGATGCTCCGCTGGTAAAGTTGGGGACCGCAGCAGTACTTGTTTCTGCGGCTGTGAGATGAAGGTAAGTGCCGCCATAAATGACTTGCTGTTTCGGCTGATAGATAGTATACTGGGCAGTGGTAAGATATGCCCAAGAAAAGTAAAACAGGAAGGGACTGGGAAAGGGGCGCATGGAGAACCTGAGGAAGGGAAGGGGAGAAAGCGTGGTAGGGTAGGAAGAAAAGATGACGACATGATTGGGTTGTCCTGTAATAATTGTGCTTTACATTCACGTTGGATCCAACCGCGGAGCTGGAGGAGCCCGAGAAATGGCCTCTGTGGGTGATCTAACAACGGAACTAGTCGCAGTTGAGTTGCTGTCCTCTCTTGCGATTTTGAAGGTGGACGCCGATAACACTGGCAAGGGCCCTGCGCACTGTGATAGTTTCGGAGAAAAATTTCTGCAACATCAGAAAACCAGAAAAACACTGAAATGAAAAGTAAAAGAATAAAATCGCCGAGTGCAAGAAGACTAGACCGACTGAGGACGATTCTGAAGAAAAGGTCCGAATGCCATATGGGGAAAATGGATGAACGAGAAGCAACGCAGCGGGAATCGGATGGAGATATTCCATCGCAACGAGATTAAAATTCACCTTACCTCTTATTGCCGCGGGACGCAAGTGGGTAAAGGTAATCTCATCCGGTCCACGGGGCCAACGACACGATTAAACTGTGGTGAGAACATACCACCGATGGACCAGAATCAAACCCAAATGGGGGTCTGATAGGTGGACATACTGTCAGGGCGAGAAAGGTGGGCTCTCGACGAATTCGTCTGTCTTGGTATGAGGGAAAGTGAGGCAGAATAGCCTTGAAGGCTCTTCCCCTTTGCATGACAAGGCCACGGGCATAGAGGTGAGGCGGTATCACTTACTGCAAGGAAGCGATGACACGAATTGCAACGCCGGAAAACAAAATCATCGATCATCCACTCGCAAACACCCGAAACCCGACATTAGGAACTTGAAGCCTCAGCGCCTGCTCCTTTGGTGTGACAACTGTCACGTTGGGGTTTGACAGCAAATTTTCGGAGTGGAAACAACGATTGAGGCAGGGCATCAGCCAAAAGGAATATTGAGGTTGCAGGTAGGCACAAGTGCCACGCGGGGACAAATGCCCGTTCAACGTTTGATAGAACGGTCGCAAAAAAGGTCGAGTGAAAATGAGACGGGCCACCTAGAAATGAGCAATTCATTCCTGAGATTCGTGGTTGATGACCGTGACTTATTATGGTGCACCTCTGACAGGGTAGTATGAAGTCCACACAGTACGACTTACGTTGATCGTTATTAGTCATGTGATCTGTGAATAAGCACGTGATGGACCGTGCAACCACGAAGAGATGCAATAGTTGGTTGATGCTTCTCATTCACTGTTTCCAGTCCCGGTTTCCTTTTTCATGTGGTATTTGCCGAGTTGTTTCTGAAGGAGTGAGTGCCAATGCCAATCAATATATACGAGGATAACAATTTATCGAAAGCCCAATGCGATATGATACGATCAGGTTGAGCTCCCAGGGCGGTCTCAATAGCTACTCAGCAGCGGCCCGATTCAGGGAACCAATTGTGCACCCATCCACGTCGATCCCTTACCGAGTGCCAGAGCTGGCCTTCGACGTAGGCTGGATGTTTGTCGCAACATTCGTGCTTTTGAGGCTGTGGCACGTTCCTATTCTTCTGTTCGGGTTCAGGCGTGAGGCCAATTGTAGTCGTGGGACATGTTAGAATGCAGGTCGCTATTCAAAGATGTCGACGAGTGTCTCGTTGACCTCTTTGAATAGGGGTCTCTCTTCAAAGCGGGACAGTTTTCCTGATGGAAGACACGATAACGACATTTATTTGGCGTATGGTGTTAGGTGTCGGCATCTTTTTCGGGGCGGATCTTTCGACACACTCTTTCAGGAGAGTTGACACTAGGTGCGTTGTGGGGTGATTTCTCGACTATCTGGTTCGAAAACTCGATTAGCGGACATCCGTGGTTGACAGTTGAAATGCAGTACTAGGTTGCAGAACTCTCTTCAGATCTAGAATTCCAGATCGAACGGTGCGACGTTATCTTGCTGGACATCGTGCATTATGTGTGGGGCAGAGCATAACAAGCAGTAGGGTAGGATCGACTTGAAACTGTTTCAAGGGGGCTGAACATCCGGTACCCATTCACCATGTGTGACAGTATGCCCACGTTATCATTCTGCCTTGCTTACTGGCCACCGCCTCCGGATTTGTTTTCCTCCTTCTTTAACCTTTCCTCTTGGCTATACGGCACTTGCTCAACCCAAGCTGGATACATAGTCAACGAAGCGCAGATCATGCCAGTACCACTGTGGACGCGCATGACGGCGGCGCGGCGAACATGTGACGATCACCAACTGTGGGTGCGCCTCTTCCTCGTACTCTGACACCGCCGCGCCCTTGGGTGTGCCTCAAGACTAAGATAGGTGGCGATTTCCAGGACATGCCCGTTTTGGGGTTAAGGTGCGTACTCAAATTTCTTGCTGGCAGTGCCGCTGGGCCGACCCTTTCACTGGCAATGTAATGATTTCCTCCCTCGGATCACGAGGACGGTTCTCCCCCAAGATTCTCGCTGTGCTATTCAAGCTGGCCGGTACAACATCACCCAGTTCCACCTGCAGCAGCGTGTCGTGTTCTCGCTCGCTCTTTCACAGCAGCGCCCGATCCCTGCGCACGGAGTCAGTCAGGCACGCTGCTACGCGCTCGCCCTCCATCCGGCGTTCTCGAGGCGACTACCCCTTTGCATACCTGTTGGCATCACATCTGCACCTAGTCTTACTGTCTGTCGCGCCCTAACGCCTCGTGCCCTGCGGCAGTGGCTCTCAGCCACGCCAGCGAGTTCGACGCCCGCGGGTACCCTCAGCTAGGGCAGGTGCAGCATCCCACAGCATTCGCAGGCAGCCAGCAGCGCTCACCCCTTTTGAGGCACCTCAGCATTTGCACGCCCAACTTCCTCCACGTCAGGTCATCTGAGCTTTCGACTCGCCCATCCCCTCGTCGTCTTCCACACCGTCTCCAAGGGCATCCGAGGGCCGGGCGAATGCGGCAGGCATGGAGGGTACTCCACCCTCGGCAGCCGGGTCGGCATCAACTACATGGTCCGCCCGCTGTGCCCCGGGGATACCAAGTATGCGCTTCGGAAGGCCGAGACGGACGCGACACACCCCGCGCACGCGCAGCGCACCAAGACGATGACAGCACGCCTCTACCCCGCCCGTGTTCAATATACCCTGACCTCGGACCCGCTGGGTATGACTACCTTCTGAGGACCCGGACCGGGGACGAGGTCTGGGTTATGAGCGGGTCCGGGTGTCGATGAAGATAATCTGAGGTTACCCACGTCGGACAGTAGTGATGAACGATGAATGATAACAGGGCACTTGGCGCGTAAGACGTGAGACATGTCTGGGCCCATTTTCTGGCCCACACTGGTACATTCCGCCTCGCGAATAGGTCATCCTTCTATTATCCTCAGCTAGCGCAATCGCTTCAAACATCCTTGTCCAGGGAAATCTTTCAGCTATCCTGCGGCCACGGGGTTCCCGTTTACAGTATGACAATTGTCCCTCCTTGAAGTTCTCCCACCACGTGTACGTTATCACTTGGCCTTTACACACAGAACGCCGCCTCCAACATCGTCTTCCTCCTCCCCTTACCTTACGCCTTGACTATTCTTGATATGCCAAGTTCATTCCACTATGGTGATCTATCCAGGACTTGGAGGCAAGGACGACACCTTCTCGGCACAAGATGAGTACCATATTGCTTTTGTTCTAGTTTCGCTTTCATGCATTTCATCCTGCATACTCAACGAAGCGCTTAAGATACAGATCGCCCAGATCCGTGCACGCATTCACTGTGTATGCATCCCTCGCACCACTTTGCACTTCATTACCTTGACTCCACAGCAGTGAAAGATTCTCAAAGAGGGTAAAACACCTCTACCATTATAGCCAGCCCACCACGGAGAACATTAAATGGTCTCTTCCCAGTATCGAAGGATGTCAATACAATCGTGATGGTAGATATGTTGTTACATCCACCGAAAGGGAATGATACAAGATAGGCTCCCATGGTGATAATATGCTACTAGCCCGTGAAACGAAGATAGAGAAAGCAGGGTTTACCGCCAATAGTGTGTATTCCCGATACCCGCAGCTGTAAGCGTCATCAAGTTCCGGCGGAGTAATGAACACATAAACCACTGGCACATGGCGAGAAGAGTGACTGGGTGTGAACGTCTTTGACCCCATGAAGACGACCCGAGATAATCGAGACGGAACTGGCACTTGCTTATGGAAACTCATAATGTCCACGAAAGTCCCCGTGAGAGCGGAGAATGGAACACGTGGAGAACGAAATCGTGAGAGGAGCTGTGCGCTGCGGAATGTATGCGCGGTGATACTGGCAAAGGAAGAACCTCGTGGGGGTGAAGATACACCTACCAATCATGAAGGTCGCCAAGCGCCGTGCCGAAGAGCAATGGCCTCTACGCGGCGACGCAACTGCTGGGGCTCGGTCCGCCGTTGCCATCGGCGCCGATGGGGGCTGGGGTGAGGGCTGAGGCTCGGCGAATATGGAAAAGATGGAGAAGAGGGATGCGAAGGAATTCCTGCAGTGCGTCTTCGATTGCCGTGTTGCCCAGAACCCTCTTCAACCATTTCTCTGAACATGCATCAGTAAAGAACAGTAAACCTGGATGAGGTTACCCAGCCGGCCACGTCGTATGTCCTTCGTCGCGATCCCGAGGATCATTATCACCTTCACCATGGTCCCCACAATAATTTCCGTCATGGCCGTAGTCGGTGGGACCGTAGTACAGATCTCGAGCCGACGGGAGAAGAATTCGACCCGGTTGAACAGCTCGACGAGCTTGTCTTGGTCGGTGCTCACGTCTCGGCAGCCTGGAAGACCTAACGTCAAAATGGCCTAGTGAGGGAAATCGTGGAAGAAACGGACAGAAGAAGAACATCAGTGCCTACAAAGATGACTTTCGCAGGTGAAAATACCTAGAGAACAGACATCAGAGCCGAGGCTCCGAAGAATAAACACGTATTCACGAGGCCAATGCCCTCATAAAAGCTGGCTGAAAACGCATTGAGGACGTTGGGACGAGCCATTTTGAGAGTGCATCACCGCCACTCCGGGATTGACTGAATGTGGGGACCTGGTCCCAAAGTAGAGTGATAATAGTATTGGCAGGGTTGAAGCCTCGATAGTTAAGGAATGCGGTTTGAGGTCCTGGCTTGTCCGCGTTCTGTAGGCATCCAAGGGAGAGTTGAAAATGGGATTCAAAGCAGGAAATGGGCGCGGATGTGGGGGCGGAGGTGAGGGGTTGAGACATGATGAGCATGGATGGCGGCCCCACTGGCCAGAATATCGACATGTCGCGCGCGGTAAATTTTTCTGCCAAGCACTTCCTGTCACCTTCCAGTACGCTTTTTGCTATCCCATGCCAGTCCCTTTTGCATGTTAGTGATCCCTCGGCGTAGCTTGCAGACTTTCTCGTCAAAAGCTCAGTTATCATGGAGACAGAAGAAGCGTTCGAATCCCTCGTGGATGATCCGCGCGCTGCCTTACTTGGCACCGCATCCCTCTTTCCCTTCCCCTGTACTTTTCCGTTGCGCCCACCCATATTGATGATGTTTCTCACCCCTCCCCCCTTTGCCACGTTTCTCTTTCATCCTTTGCCCCGGGCACACGCGGACAGTTCCTTGCCACTTCTCTAATCCAGTATCACTCCTAGCGCAAAGCGGCGCTATGGGCGCAATCAATTGTCGTGACAACCTATCTTGTTATCAAAATTACCCGGCATAACTCCTATAAGAATCGCCCTTACACGACATTTAAGATGTGGAAGTGATTCTACTGATTCTAAGTTTATTATGTACATTAATGAAGAGTCTATCGTGTGATACAATGTGGAACAACCGATGCCAACTCGTCCTTGCAGCAGCCGCAACCACCATCGTGGGCCTCAAGGAAAAAGTCAAGGCCAAAGTAACACGAGTGGATGAAGACGGAGCGTTAAAGTCGATGTCGATATCAGACGAAACGGCAGCAACGCTTTGGATGCGCGACTCGTTTTCGGCTTGGTTCGGTCGGGCCATCGTTGTGGAGTGGACGGGATTGGTACCGTGTGGGGAGGGATCGTGATAAGCTCATTATGAATATGTCCTATCCGTAAGGTCCGAGATGATATAGAATATCTTGCAACGAAATACGAAATAACTTTGAAGTTTTGGAATTGCTGGCCTGTTTTTCAAATCAGAAGTCACAGAATGGGGGCGGGAACGGCAACGACGCGTTGCTCACCTTTCCTCCCTCCCCACTAATGAACGATACAGCCCCTCCGGAAAGCAACATGAGCGCCCAACGATCATCACGAATTGATTTGTCTACGGAAAGACTCGGCCGGAAACTCAGGAGCTGGCGGCAGCATGCCCTGAACACCGTAACGTGAGTGGACTGGAGTAGACGTTGCGTCATGTGGACACACCTCGATGGTTTGCAAGGTCTCGCCAGCCCATTTACAATACAGCTTTGACTGTCTGATGTGCCCCCAACGGGGTCGTTCCCCCAGACCTCGCCTGAGATCGTCGGCGCTGAAAAGGGGGAGGATAATCTTAGATCAAGTAGTTATGACAGGCAGGAACCGCCCACTTACTGCTGGAGGCGCTCTTGGATAAGAGACTGATCACAAGGCTGCATTTCGACTCCGCGGGCATCGAGAAGCAAACGTGTCTGGGTAACGTGCTGATCTCCACGGCACGCGAGCTTCCGGGCTCTCCAGCGGACGAGCCAATAGTACATGGGAAATTGGGAAATTTGTTTGACTTTAGAGTCGGCGGAGCGTTGTGAGTTGTGACGATGCGGCGAGCAGGTGACAGCAGACGTCACGTCTGGATCCGTTGTGTACCTGCAAGCTACAAACGAGTTTGTAGACCCGCCTCGAGAATGCTCGTTATCGCTGGCCTGTTTTAACCCACCTTCACAAGGGTGACAGGTGGTTGGCACTTGGAGAAAACGAGGGAGATGAAAAGGGGTGGCCCTCACAATTTAACCCTCCCGCCAAGCAAAGCGATTCATAATCAAATTTCATCACATGGGCCGGAACGGCGCGGCAAAAAAACCTCGATAATTGTGTGTGGACCACAGTACTGTCTGTAGTGTATTTACCACGGTGTGATCGAAACCCACTGCCGTACAGTGCACAGCCAGCACCTTCTAGATCGCCCCTGGTCGCCCTTGCCGCACGGCTGCTACTCTATCAAGCTACTTGACCTGCATTTTCAACATGTTAAACTCGAACGTTCTCGGACGACGGGATTATAATATTCGATTTTCCAGTGTCAGCCTGAGAGATAAAATTGAGCGTTTGCAATATAACTTGAAAATGGAAATGGGATGACTCAAAATGTTTGCGTACGTGTAGATTCCGCGTCGGGCGTCAATGTGACATGAGCACAGCCTACTGCACAGGATCGAGGAACCAGGTCAACCTTGGTGCGCTTACGGTCTCCCTTTCGTCCCAGTAAGACGGCGGTATGATACGATATACCCTCCTGGCATGTACAGTAGCGCGGGCAGGCGCCCAGATGACGCTCACAAATTAACGTGTTGGCGGGGAGGTTTGTCCCCAATTTGCGTAGCTGGCGGCAGCACGCTCTGCACAGAAGGGATCAACAATGTCAGTCAAAAGTCAGACTGTTCGATGTGCGTCCAGCGAGGTCTTTCCTCCATACCTTGCCTGAGACCGTCTGGACTAAAAAGGCATCGGTCCAACAGTTGTGGCATTGCAGGGGACCGCCAACTCACTGTTGTGACCACTCTTCGATAACGAGTCTGATTGTCCACCGGAATCTATTTCTACTCCGCGACGATCGAGAAGCAGGACACTTGCTGATCTCCGCGATACGCGAGCGTCTTGGTTCTCCCGCGGGTGAGGCAATACATGGAAGCCGAGAAGAGGCCTCGATTAAGCGTCCGCGAAGAAGTGCAAAGTAATAGATGGATGACGCGTCTCCGTTGGGTGGCACTGCAAGCTACAGACGAGTTCACAAACCAGCATTGAGAACTTATCATTGTTGCGGGCTCGTTTTTGTGACTCACCTTCACGAATGTGGCCAGACGCCCGAACACTTGAAGCAGAGCCTGGGGTGTGTGGGAAGAAACGGTGAAGGTAAAGGGTGCTGCGCAGCCGGACACGGTTGGTTACGTAAGTTGCGAGGTCTGTGAGAGAAGGCTGTAAGAAGCTTTCATTTTCTGTTCATCGAACCGTAATCAAAATGTTCATTAACGCTCATACGATATGCGCAGTCTGTACTACAGAGAGGACAAATATGAACGATGAAAGTTGTGGTTCTGGTCCTGCCAGCTCGAGTCGTGCCCCTCACCACTAGCCCCCGACACGTTCTCGGAGAAGATGATTACAATGTGGGATTTACGTGGTAGAGATAACATAGAGCATAAAAATGAGGACAGCATAGATAACTTGCGTGTACAGTACTAGTGCAAGTTGGCAGGGCACGGCAAATTAGCGCGTTTACGTGAAGGTGAAGCATAAAAAGGCCTTCGCTTACCAAAATTTATCGCGATGTTGGCAAGAAGCGTGCGTGACTCGGAAACGATCATGGTCACGGTCCCAGAGTGGCTTGCTGCCCGGGAGCTGGCGGCAACAAGCCCTGCCGGGAATCGGTCCATTAGCCCTTTGCTCGAGCAGACATTACATTGGCATGTGCCCTATACCTCGATAATGCGCAACGTTTCTTCAGCGCTTTTGCAATACATCGCCGACTGCCCGATGTGCTCCTGGCAGAACCTGTCCGAGTCGCTCACTGGCAGACCGAGCTTAAGTTCATCGGTACTGGGGAGCAAAAATTATTTTGGACCTGTTAAACTTGAGGAATTCTGGAATCCCACTCACTGTAGAAGGTGGTCCCTGATCACGGTGTGATAACGAGGATCGATCTCAGCATTGCGGGTGGCGAAAAGAAAGTCTGCCTGTTGTTTTGTCTGATCGCCACGCTCAACGCGCGGCAGGATGATTTGACGGAGGAAAAAGTCCATGGAGTCGGTTCTTCGACCTAGTGGGGATGTAAAAGTCTGGGAAGTGGAAAGGCAAGGTGGGTGTGCGTCCGTACTGCCGTCTTATATAGACCCGCAGACTTGGACCCATAAGAACGGCTCGCCGCGGCCTCCTACGACACGAGGCATTGAAACAAGTGCCAGTACGTGTTTAGTTCGACTCTCCAACCCCTTCTGAGTTTGAGTTCCCATGGGTACAAAATAAAAAATATGGTCAGTCATCCGGTCATGAGACGCGGCGAGTGCTCCGGATTGGCCAGATAACTCAACTTGACAGGAGGTCGTGGACCGACACCCACGCTAAAAGGTGAAAACGTGTTTTCTGCACATCGGAAAAACGCGTGATAACAGATTCGAATATCAATATCATTTTCTGCGGCAAGATCCTATCCCCGTAGATGTTTGCAAAAGAATCCAAGGTCCGGGTCACACAAGGACCACATTACTGCCTGTCGAGTCAAATATTGGTGTGTAAAACCCAATTTGTTCGATCTAGCAAGCCGTTTTGGCACCGGGAACTCTTTGACAGAGAAATAAGAACGCTACATGGACAGGCACGCCACTATCCCGCTAATCCATCAAGTCTTTGTACACCCACTGACGGCAGTGGAACCGATTAGCCCGATCAGCGCCCATTCACACTTACAGTATAGTCCGAGAGCGAAGGGCACACGTGGGTCGCCACCGTCCGCTCAGACCGCTCAGTATTTTTTTTTTCTTTTTTACGAGGTGCGTTTTTCTGAATCGGGGTTCGAGGTATCGACTCGGCCTTGGCAATCGCTTTCTATTACCCACGTCAATCTCCCAGGAAGATCCTGATTTTGTTCTCGGTACAAATGCCCTCGTTTTGCAACATCTCCTATTGCCCGAGAACGAGTGTGCACCTCCCTTTCCCGAATTAAACCCACTGAGCCTCGCGACAAGTTGCGGCCACTCGAACCTTTTGTGTATATACCGAGGGTTGAGGTGACAATGGAAGCGGGGACACAAGTATGCTAGAAGAGGGGGAAAATAAGGGGAGGATGCGTAGTTGTAGCGGGAGCGGTGAGCAACGTGAGCAATCGTTGATACCACATCCTGGGAAAAGTATAGATTTCCGGAGTGGAAGTGGACTGCGTATCAGTCGAGGAGCATGTGGCCGGTAAAGAAGTGGGTGAGTGTCGAGGCAGTGCGGGAACCACTTGATACACCAAGGATGGCGGGAGGGAATTTTCTGGCGGCGAGGACAGAGGGGTCAGGTACGCTTGGGGACACATGTCGGAGTTGTGCCAGAGGCTTGCTCTCGTATACCAGTACAATGTACGATTCCTGTAATTGAGGCCTTGGAGAGGTATCATACAATTTCCACCTTGGCATCCCTGCACAATGGGGATCTAGTCAGTACCGTAGAAATTACGGGTGAATAACTAGTCTGCGTACGGGCAGAAATTGCGGTCGCTTGGATTCAAGCCATGTAGGGTTACTCAAAGGAGGCCCCCAGAGCCGGTCGTTGCCAGTGATTGATAAGGAAGTGAGCTTGGACTCGGAAAGCTGCGGCAACTAGGACAGCTAGGTGTGCATCGAATTTAATCGACAGGACGCCTACGCTGATCTCGGTGTTGTCCGAGTAGGTGACAGTAATGCCACTGGCAGATTGTTGACCACCCTCACGGCCCTGGTCGGACTTGGATACACAGGAAAAAAAACGTCGATGGGGTTGGGGCAGGTATGCCAGTGAGTGTTGAGGATCCACAACCTCTATAAATCACCGTGGAAGAAACGGTGGTTGGTGGAGAAGCGTAGGAAATGAAATCTAGTGTCCATGGTGGGGCCACAAGGACGCTAGTGTGAGACATCTTGGAGAGGTCGGTGGAAAGGGAAAAAGGATACATTGTCATTGTGACATGGGGTTTTGTCTGGAAACCGGAGTTAAAGGTTTGTTGTAGGGATTCCCAGGAGCCTGGACCTCTGGTTATGAGTTGGGTGCTCTGGGACAGCCCCTGAAGGCAAAGATAGGCATTCTCGATGATCACATATAGATGGAACGGCTTTGGTAGGTGGTTTGGGAGGCCACCTGCGATATAACTGCAGCATTTTGTGTCGCGAGGAATTCTCAGATTCTGATGGTAAACATAGGGAGGAGATCTGGGTTACTTACCGAGTTGCATCCGGGCGGCCTAAGGTGTCGTTGTTGCACTGTTAGTAAGACCAAAGCGATGAGGCGGGTGCATTGGGAGAGGGGGGATCAGTATTCAAAACGGTGAATCAGGGCCCGAGAACTGACGGCCCCGACGAGAATGTGTGTGATCTGGGTGGAGGAGCCAGTAAGGTGGTATCACAAATGGTACCCCGCTGAGAACAGGTTGAGGAAAGTTCTGCCTCAAAGCGGGGTCTTATTACCCTTGTGAGGTATGAACATTATTGAGGTTGAACCCCTGATTGGGGCTAGGGAGGGACGGTTGGTTTGTTGGATGTGACTATAGGGATGCCGCCACTGATCACAGGGGTCAAATTGTCGGTAGGGACTGGCCAGCGGCCATAGACCAGCACAATAATTTAGACCTGCGAGACGATGTCGTCTACAGATCTACAAATTACTTTGGGCTCCGAAGGGAGTGGGGACGCTGGTTGTGATCTCGGTGCTCTTTGGTTGGACACATGGGGAAGAGGGACTCGGAAAGGTCGGGACCTGAATGGATGTGAGTTCGTTGGAGGAGTGACGGGGTAGGTTTGGGGGAACACAGTGGGGGTACCTACAGCGGGTGCATAGACACCATGTTCCTTTCCTTCCTTGGGAGGGAATGAGCCTCACGCATTGAGGGTGTCTGTTGATTTTTAGGGGGGGGGGGGGATGTTTGTTGGCAGGGGAGGGCCAAAGCTGAGATCAATGGGAGGGAGTGCTGGTGGGAGTTGAACCAATTTAAGACTGAAGACGAGGAACTTAGGGTTCAATCGAGGACAGCCACATGTTTCTCTATGAGGTGCTCAGGAGGGGTGGATGGATAACATTGCAATCACCAATGGCTGTGGCGAGGGCTGTAGCAGCCGCAAACCAAGCAGCACTGGTTGGGTAGCGGTTCAGGGGGCTGAGGCCACGGGAGCAACCGAGACCGTATGTGGTGCCAGTGGTGGAGTGGATTAGTTCAGTATTAGTTCGAATGCAGAAAGTGGCGTGCTTAGGGGGTCCGAATAGTCGCTGATCGGAGGCGATGGCAAGCCACCCTCATGTTATTGCAGACTTGCAGTCCTGAAGGAGGGGCGGGGTTGGCAGGGGGCGAGTTATCTGGTGGGAGTGTGCGACGAGGATGCAGGCGTGGACCAACTGCATGGGTTAGGGTTTCAAGGAATCTAGCCGTGGATATTGGACCGTGGTGTTCATAGTGGAGTTCGTGCATTAATATTGTCGCGGTCGCGATCAGTCTCGATCCGGGGCTCTTGTTCCGCGCGCATTCCGAGTCTTTGTGAGTTGGTGAGTTGTGGGAGTGTTGCGGAGATGATCGATGATCCACCTCCTTCGCGTCAACCTCACGGGATCTGCCGTATCCGTCCTTCTCCATCCCCCAGGCCATAGGCCATCCTTTCCCCTCGGTTTCTCAATGGCCCATTCGCCTGTTCCCCTCCTTGGGTCTTGATGGGGCCTACGCGCCTGGCGCTATCATGGGTGTGCGCGTTTGCGTGCGTGCAGGTGCAGGTGCAGGCGCAGGTGCAGGTGCGTGTGCGTGTGCGTGTGCGTGTGCGTGAACTGGGCTTGTTTTTGGGTTTGTATCATATTAGTCTTTGTTCTAACTTGGGCCCTACAGGTGCCAGCCGTGCCTCGCGTCTCTCATAGGCTTTGTTGTCGATTTAGTTTGTTGCTTCAGTATTATTAATCGCATTCAATTGTGTGCGCTTCTCTTGTATCCTCGACGGCCTCGTACTCCGATTGATCTTTGCCCAGCTCTACTTCGGTTTTCACACGCGCTCCTTCCCTGTCACGATAGTCATCGCCGCTTCCTGCACTAGGTCTTTCGTGTTCGTAAGCAACTCCCCACGCCCCGTTTTCAATATTGGTCACCTTGCTCCGTACCCCGACTCGGACCTCATAATCTTCGCCAGACGTGTTTTTAGTTTCCACTAGTAAACAACCCAGTCAATACAGTACTACTGAGGCTATTCAATGGATGTCGCCTGAATCTCGTTAATAGTGTGCGTCGAACTGTCGTACAAGGATTCACCGACTGAGCCAGAGATACGCGAAAACACACACTTTGATCCACAGTGCGGAACCCGTCAGAGTCTTTGTGACTACACACGCGGCCGTCAAGTCACCGTGTTGGCACTGGCAAGGGAACTGACAAGTACTCATTGTTTACATTCCCGTCTACAGAGAATGACATACCGTGACTATCAGGCTGATTGGGACCTAAGTCTAACAGTTATCAAATACTTTTGGGCTTGTCACCCTACCTACTTGGGAAGCTGTTGATTGTTCACTGGACTGCCCTGACGAATGCAGTGTATCGTTATATTGCGAAGCGCTCTGATCCACTGCCCTTGCGGATAGCCTGTCACCGCGTTCTGTTTCCGGAAACAGCATTTTTAATTTCGATCAGCAGTGACTATCTATGGTGGGGAGGGGAGACTCCGCAGAGACTGGCGTGAAAGTGATAGTGATAGATAGGATAGACATCGGAGTCCTGCCTGAACCCGCTGAATACCTGCAAGCTTCAGGCTGAGATGACTCGGACTTCGCAGACCGGCTTTTAGAAGCGATCACTGTCACGAACCTGTTTTTACTCGCCCTCACAAGCGTTGCAAGTGGGACAAGGCCCTAGATCACAGAAACGATCAGGCGCGGATGGCGAGAGGCTGCCGCTTGCTGGTACACGCAACTTGTTGAGTAATTCATGGCGGTCGAGAAGTCGTGGCAAAAATCATGGCACAATAATAGTGAGCTCTCTACTGTTCATTGCGTATACATTATAGCACTGTATTTCATAAATACAGGGAACGCTATCGGAAACCATTGCTAGACAATACAATATGAGGACAAACCCTGAGGATGAAGGTCGGCCCCTGTGGTTTTGGTCTCGCCAGCCTAGGTCTAGCCAAGTCCCGCCACTGCCTCCAGCCCGAGTCCTGCCCTCGGCGCCTCGCTATACATCTGCTAGTCTTCCGAGCCATTTGCGCCTTTCGAAGTGACATACGTTCTCGGAGAACAGGATTGTTGTAGGTTTCCCGTTGTCAGGGATAGTATAAAGCGATGCTGTTGTGTAGCGGGAGGTGTCGCTCTTCAAGTTGCGTTCCTGGTCCTGCCAGCCCGGGTTCTGCCCTCGCCCTCGCCACACATCTGCCACTCCATCGAGCTACTTATGCCCGCACTTTCAAAGTGTTAGACATCCTCAGAGGACATGGTTATGAAGGTCGTGACTCCAGTTGGCGGGATAGAATAAAGCATTTCCAAAAGGATGCCAAGGATAACTTAAGTACTTGCATGCAATTTCTATGTCGACAATTTTGAATAAGCACAGACGGGGTTAAACCTCAGCGAGACTATCGCTTACCATTCTCTTCTTGCCTCTGCGGGACCGCGGAGCAACTCGGATCTGCTCTCACGGTATGCAGCGTGGGTAGGTGCCGAATCATGGCGGTCACAAATTAACTTGTCTGCGGAGAGATTTAATCTGTGTGGCCGGTGGCAGCATGTCATATGCAAAGGTAACGGATCAATATCGACCAGACTTTTGTCCAAGCCATTTATCCGTGTCACGAACCTAGACTTTGTATAGTGTTTCGCCAGCGTATTTACAATACAGCCCCGACTGTTCGATGTGCAGCCAGCGGGCTCTGTCTCCAAAATTTGCCTGAGACTGTCGGAACTAAAAAGGAAGAAAAAAGCATTGATCCAGCAGTTGTGGTATTGCAGGGGACCGCCAACTCACTGTTGTGACCACACTTCGATAAGAGTCTGATGTCCAAGGGGATCTATTTCTACTCTGCGATGATCGAAAAGCAGAACACTTGGTTATTTCCGCGATACGCGAGCGTCTTGGTTCTCCCGCGGGTGAGACAATCAATGTCAATCATACATGGAAGCAGAGAAGAGTCCTCGATCAAGCATCCGCGGAGAGTGGTGAGAAGAAGGACAAAGTAATATATGGATGACGGGTCTCCATTGGGCGTACTACCTGCAAGCTACAGACGAGTTCACAAACCAGCCTTGAGACATAGCCTGGGGTGAGGGAAGAAACAGTGGAAAGGTGCTCCTGCATGCTGGCATGTTAGATTACGTAACTTGCCAAGCTCGGCGTTGGCGTGAGAAGGCTGTAAGAAGCACATTTTCTGTTCATGCGGACTGTAATCAAATGGTCATTAACGTTCATTATATACGTGTCGTACTGTATTTACACTACAGAGAGGACGGATCTGGACGATGAAAGTTGGGGTTCTGGTCCTGCCAGTTCGAATCATGCCTTTCGCCACTAGCCCTCGCACTCTCAAAGTCTTACACGTTCTCGGAAAATATGACTACGATGTGTGGATTATGGTGTTCTAGATAGCATAGAGCAATGAAAATGAGGATGACATAGATAATTTGCGTGCTCTGTGGGCAAGTAGGCAGGGCACAGCATATTAGAGAGTTCACGTGAGAAAGGCCTTTTGCTTACCATATTTTCCCGCGGTGTCGGCAAGGAGCGAGCGTGATTCGTAAAGCAATCATTAGGGTGGCCCAGGTGGTGGTAACAAGCCCTGCACAGGGTCGGTCAATCGGACCTTTGGTCGAGCAGCATTGCATTGTCATGCATTCCATACCTCGATAATGCGCAGCGTTTCTTCAACGCTTTCACAATACAGCCTTGATTGCTTGATGTGCCTCCAGCAGAACCTGTCCGAGCTCGTCGCTGGTAAACCGAGGGCAAGTTCGTCGGCACTGAAAAACAAAAATTATTTTAACTCCATTAAACTTGTGGCATTCTGAAATCACACTCACTATAGAAGGCGGTCCTGGATCACGTCGTGATAGCCAGGATTTATATTGGCCTGGTGGGTACCGAAAAGAAACTCTGCCCGTTCTTTGGTCTGATTTCCACGCCTAACGCGCGGCAGGACTATCGGGTGGAGAAGAAAGGCCATGGTTTGGGTGCGCATCCGCACGGTAGTGTCTTAAATACTATGGACCCGTGGGAATGCCATCCTTCTACGACACGAGGAATTGACACAAAGGTTTGGGCTTCCCCCCCTCTGGGTCTAGTTCCCATGAAATGTTGTGTGTATCCAGTCATGAGACGTGGCGAGTGTTCCAGATTGGCTAGATGATGAAGGTGAGCATAAATTGACCCGAGGTTGTGGACTCACAGCCGCTCTGAAAGATGAAAACGGGTTTCTGCGCATCGAAAAAAAGTATAAATGACAGATTCGGAGTCTTTGGCTGGGTGCCAAGGGGATATTATTAATCCTGTCCCCGTCAATCTAGCAAGCCGTTTTGGCACCGGGAACTCTTTGACAGAGAAATGAGAAAGCGGGATGGTCAAGTATGCTACTAGCTCGCTGAGCCATTGAGGCCACACTTTGTGCACCCACTGACGGCAGGGGGACCGATTAGCGCCCATTTACACATACAGTATAGTCTGAGAGCGAAGGGCACGTGGGTCTCCATCTCCCCCTCTTTTTTTTTTAATTGTCACCCATTATAGGGCGCCTTTACGAATCGGGCTTCGAGGTACAGTATCGACTCTGCCTTGGGTGTGCACCTCCCTCTCCCGATTATAACCACTGAGTCCCGCGACAAGTTGAGACCACTTGAGCCTTCTATATATACACCTAGGGTTGAGGTGACAGTGGAATTGGGGATACAAGTACGCTAGAAGAGGCGGAAAATAAGGGGAGGTTGCGTAGTTGTAACGGGAGCGGTGATGGGCAACGTGAGCAGTGGTTTGGGGCTGATACTACATCCTAGAAAAAGTATAGGTTTCCCGGAGTGGAGGTGGGCTGCGCATCAATCGATGAGCATGTGGCCAGTAAAAAGGTGGACGAGTGTTGAGGTGGTGCGGGAACCACTTGATACACCAAGGACGGCGGGAGGGAATTTTCTGGCGGTGAGTACAGAGGGGTCAGGTACACTTGCGAACATCTTTCAGAGTTGTTCCAGCAGGTTGCTCTCGTGTAAGGCCGGTACAATGTACGGTTCCTGCAATCAAGGCCTTGGGGGGGTACCATACAATTTCTGCCCCGGCATTCTAAACTCTAAAAAATGGAGATCTAGTTAGTACCGTAGGAGTTACAGGTGAATGACTGGTCTGCGTACGGGCAGAAATTGTGATTGCTTGGATTCAAGGAATGTTTCGTCTCAAAGCAGCCCCCCCCCCCCCCCGAGCCCGTCGTTGCAGTGGTTGATAAGGAAGTGGTTTGGAAAGCTGCGGCAACTAGGACAGCTAGGTGTGCGTCGAATTTAATCGACGTGACGCCTGCGCTGATTTCGGTGTTGTTCGAGTAGGTGAAAGCAACGCCACTGGCAGATTGTTGACCTCCCCCACGGCCCTGGTTGGGCTTGGGCACACGCGGGGGGGGGATGTCGATGGGGTTGGGGCAGGGGATGCTGGTGTATGCCAATGAGCGTTGAGGATCTACAACCTCTGTTAACCACCCTGGCAGAAACGGTGGTTGGTGGAGAAGCGTAGGAAGAGAAATCTAGTGTCCACGGTGGGGCAGCTAGGACACTGGTGTGAGACATCTCGGGGAAGTCTGTGGAAAGGGAATAAGTGATATATTTGTCGTTATAACATTGGGGATTTTTCCGGAAACGGGAGTAAACGGCTTGTGGGGATCCCAGGATCCTGGACCTCTGGTTATGAGTTGGATGGTCTGGGACAGCCCCTGAAGGCACAAATAAGCATTGTCAATGATCACATATAGATGGGGGGCTTCGGTAGGTGGGTTGGAAGGCCACTTGCGATGTGCCACACTGCGGCATTTTGTGCTGCGAGGAATTCTCAGATTCTGACGGCGAACATGGAGAGGAGATCGGGTTTACTTACCGAGTTGTACTGTTGGCTGTCGGTAAGACCAAAGCGATGGAGCGGGTGTGTTGGGAGGGGATCAGGATTCAAAATGGTGAATCAGGCCCGAGAATCGACAGCCCCCATGAGAATGTATGTGATCTGGGTGGAGGAGCCAGTAAGGTGGCATCACAAATGGTACCTCGCTGGGAACGGGTTGAGGAAAGACGCCTTGAGTTCTGCCTCAGAGCAGGTCTCATCACCCTTGTGGGAAGTATGAACATCATTGAGGATGAGGAAGCCAGACCAGCCCCTGATTGGGGCTAAGGTTCCCTCCGAGTATGTGAAGGGGCCAAGGAAGGACGATTTGTTGGATGGGACCATAGGGATGCCGCCATTGATCACATGCGTCGAATCGTTGGTATGGACTGACCAACGGCCGTATACCAGAGGGAAGTTGGCCTTAGCCACAACGAGGGTAATTTAGACCTGCGAGACAATGCCGTCTGCAGAGCTGCAAATTATTTTGGGCTCCGAAGGGAGTAGCGCTGGCTGTGATCTCGGTGCTCTTTGGTTGGGCACATTGGGAAGAGGGGAGGGCCGGGGACCTGAGCGGATGTGAGTTTGTTGGAAGAGTGACGGGGTATTTTTGGAGGAACACAGCGGAGGCGCCTACAGTGGGTGCATAGACACTATGGGGTTTTCCTTTCGTTCCTTTGGGAGGGAATGGGCCTCACGCATTGAGGGTGTCTGTTGATTTTTAGGGGGGGAGTGTGTTTGGTGGCAGGGGAGGTACATAAGCTGAGATCAATGGGAGGGAGTGGTGGTGGAAGTTGAACCAATTTCCTGCCTCAAGACTGAAGACGGTGAACTTAGGGTTCCAATCGAGGACAGCCACATATTTCCCTATGAGGTGCTCAGGAGGGGGGGATGGATGGCATTGCAATAATCAATGGCGGTGGAGAGGGCTGTGACAGCCGCAAACCAAGCAGCACTGGCTGGGTGGTGGCTCGGGGGGGGGGATGTACGATCGTATGTTGGGGTGGATTAGTTCGAATGCAGAAAGTGGACTTGACGTGCTCAGGGGGCCCGAATAGTCGCTGATTGGAGGTAACGGGAAGGCATCCTCATGCTATCGTAGACTTGCAGTCCTAAAGGAGGGGCCGGGATGGCAGGGGGCGAGTTTTCTGGAGGGCATGTGCGACGAGGAGTGGGCGCGGACCAACTGCATGGGTTAGGGTTTCAAGGAATGCCGTGGTTTTGCACTGGACGGATGCGTGCAGTTGCAGTTCGTGCATTGCGCACTCATTGCGCATTGTGTAGTCGGACGGTCGCGATAGTCTCGAACGGGGGTTTTGTTCCGCGCGCATTCCGAGGCCCACTGTGATTGTGGCCCTCTATTGCAGATCTCAACCTCGCGGCATCTACCGTATCCGTCCTTCTCCTTCAGGCCATCCTTTCCCTCGGGTTCTCAATGGCCCGTTCGCTTGTTCCCATCCTTGGGTCTGTTTGCGAGTGTGCAGGTGCAGGTGCGTGCGTGCGTACTGGGCCTTTTTGGGGCTTGTATCATACTTGGTCTTTGTTATAACCCGCCCCACAGGTGCTAGGCGTGCCTCGCATTCCTTATAAGCCTTGTTTTCGATTTGGTTCGTTGCATCAGCATAGCGTCCAATTGTGTACGCTCCTCTTTTATCCTCGACAGCCTCATTCTTCGTTCGTTCCCTGCAGTTCCACTTTCTATTTTCACACACTTCTTGCCTGCAGTATTCGCCGCTTCCCGCGCTCGGTCCTCCGTGCTTGTAACCAACTCCCCACCCCCCATTTTTCGACTTCAATCTTGGGTGCCTTGCTCCGTACCCCGGCCCTTTCGTAATCTTCGTCAAACGTGTTCCTAGTTTCCACCAGTGAATAACCCAGCCCATGCAGTGCTACTGATGAGCACTGGAACTTGAAGTTATCCAATGGATGTCGTCTGAATTTCGTTAATAGTGTGAGTTGAACTGTCATACAATCATTTAACAAACACAAACCAAGCCAGAGATACGCGAGAATACGGGCTTTGGTCCAGATGCGAAACTTGTCAGAGTCATCGTGACTACACACGCGGCCACCAAGCCACGGTGTTGGTAAGGGAACTGAGTAGTATTGATTGCTTGCATGCTCTTTACTACAGAGGTAGACACGACTGTGACTGCTGTATTTTCTTGGGAAACCAGTCTTGATTCCAATTCTATGCTGATTGGATTCTAGTCTGACAGTTATCAGATAGTTTGGGGCTTTCAAACTACCTACCTGGGAAGCTGTTTATTGTTCACTGGACAGCCCCAACGGATGCAGTGTATCGTTGTATCGCGAAGCGCCCTGGTCCGCTGCCCCTGCGGAAAGCGCGTCACTGCAATCGGTTTCCCGAAGCAGCATTTCCGATTACGATCAGCAGCGATTGTCGGTGATGGGGAGAGGAGTGAGCCTCCGCGGAGACTGGCGTAACGGCGATAGGTTGGACATCCCGTCTGAAGCCGCTGAGCTGACTTCGCAGACCGGCTTTGAGAAGGGATCCTTATCACTCATCCCTTTTTACCCATATTCACAAGCGTCGCAAATGGCCCAAGGCCCTAGGTCACAGAAACGATCAGGCGAGGATGGTGAGAGGCTGCCGCCTGCTGTTGCACGCAACTTGTTGAGTATTGGCCTCGGTCGGGCAGTCGTGGCAAAAATCAAAAGTAAAATACTAGTGAGCTCTTTACTGTTCGTTGTGCATACATTACAGTACCGTATTTCATCATTACAGGCCACAGATAACGCTATCAGAAACCATTGCTAGACAGTACAATATGAAGACGAATCTGGACGACGAGGGTCGCCCCCTGCGGTTCTGGTCTCGCCAGCCTAGGTCTAGCCCAGGTCCCGCCACTGCCTCCAGCCCGGGTCCCACCAGCCCGACTCCTGCCCTCACTGCACATCTCCCAGTCTTCCGAGCCGTTTGCGCCTGCACTTTCGAAGTGTCATACGTTCTCGGAGAACGGGATTGTGGTAGTGAGGTTTCCTGTTGTCAGGAGTAGCATAGAGCAATACAGTTGTGTAGCGGGATGTGTCGCCCTTCAAGTTGCGTGTCTGGCCCTGCCAGTCGGGGTCCTGCCCTCGCCCTCGCCACACATCCGTCCCTCCACCGAGCCGCTTGCGCTTGCACTTTCAAAGTGTTAGACGTCCTCAGCGGACACGATTATGAAGTTCGTGTCTCCAGTCGGCGGGGATAGAATAAAGCATTTCCAATAAAGAAAAATAAGGATGCCAAGGATAAGTAAAAACGCGTGCAATTTCTAAGTCGACAATTTTGATGAGCACAGGAATGAGGAACGGGATTAAACCTCAGCGAGGCTATCGCTCACCATTCTCTTCTTGACCGCGGAGCAACTCGGAGTTGCTCTCACGGTACGCAACGTGGGTGGGCGCCGAATCATGATGATCATAAATTAACTTGTCTGCGGAAAGGCTTGTCCCCGATCTGTGTGGCTGGTAGCAGCATGTCCTGCGCAAAGGTAAAGATCGATTTCAATCAGGCTCTTGTTCGGGCCATTTATCCATGTGTCACGAACCTGGACTTTGCGTAGCGTTTCGGCAGCGTGGTTACAATACAGCCTTGATTGTTCGATGTGCACCCAGCGGGGACTGTCATCCAAACCATGCCGGAGGTCCTTGGCACTGAAACAAAAAAATATACGTTTCTTATTGAGCTCATTAATCGTATGGAATTTGGGAATCTCACTCACTGTTCCAGACACTCCTCGATATGGACGTGGTAATGAGGTTCTATCTCGACTCCGCGAGTCTTGAGAAGAGACTGCGCCTGTGCTATTTGCTCATCGCCAAGCTTGACGAGCTTCTGGGATCTCCAGCGGATGAGACAGGACATGGGCACAGTTCCTCGACGGAGGCGAAAGGTTAGAAGTCGGGGGGAGTGGCAAGGTAGGGGAATAATTGGCGCGTACTACCCATAGTACTGCAGATATAAACCCGCTTGCGGACCCACGGTGACTCAGTACTCATGGGTGGATCATCGGCCGATCGTTGTGACCGGAACATGCGGGAATGTAAAACAAGAAGCTATGAGGGCGGGCAGTGGGCGGGAATATTCACGCCACGCCACTAGTTCGCTGCGCCATCAGTGCCACATCCCCGTGCGGCAGCCATTATGACAAGTGGAGCTGATAAGCGCCCTTATTCGGAGTTCACCGTACCATGTCTTTCACCACAGAAAAAAAAAAAAAAAAGCCCGTACTGGGAGACGATGTCGTAGGTTTCTATGCGAATGACCCTGGCCCTGCCAACCCTAGTCAATACAGTACCATCAACCAAAGCCAGAATCTAAGGTCACACTGTGGACGTTATTCAGAATGCAGTTGGCACCGTGAGGGTCATGATCTATGTGTCCCGTCCCGGCTGATCGTGCCAGTGATACTAGAAACACGTGAAAACATGCGCTTTGATACACGCAGCGAAGTTTATTGAGCCACCATCTCCCTGCAAGGATGCAATGCGGACATCGAAGGGCACAGTGTCGGCAAGGGAACGGTTTAGTACCCAGAATCTACACGCTGTTCAGGTTTATGGTGAAGGAAGACATAGCTGAAACCTGCTACCTGTGCGGACTGCGCTACGAAAACGTGAAGTAAAGGCGTTGCGGTGTTCGCACAAAGAATTTTCGTCCTTCAAGTTGACATCGAATTTTGATCAAACAAGGACTGTCAACGTTGAATTCAAGTTGTGCATTGGATTATCAGACTTCTCCGGGCTTTTGCCCTCCGAGCTCCGTAAAAAGCTGTTTCTTGGCTGTTGCATTGTTTGCACTGCCATTTCTCACTTGACTTGGCAATTACGATAGTGTCACGACGATTGCAGTGTACAGTACGGAATATTTACGGAACGTACTGGTTCCCAGACATCCTATTTTGGGAAACAACTGCGCCCTAATGGATTTTCATTCGTGCTGTACTGTGGTGAGGATCTGTTAACAGTGCAAAATGTCAAGTTTGCCTCGGGTCGTCCGTTTGTTTTCCTCCGCCCCGAACCGTTTCGGCTTCTTAACCTCAGACCCTTTGCAGGGTAGTGCATAAACCGGTGGCCTCAAGATGGGTCTGATACGAGTGGGATATGCGACTGAGTCACTGAGGACGTAATACGATTTTGGGGGGGGCTGGAAAGGAAAAGATGGTACAAAACATGGGCTTGCAATAATATCATATTCCTACAAAATGGAATTGGTACAGGCAGTGGGCAACGCACCACAAGGTCGCCGAGGACTGATTCGGTGTGAGCCATTCAGGCTGTGTGCTGTGCTCGCTCGGAGGTAGTGAGCAGTGTGTCAACATCAGCAGAAAACGCGGGCTCTGGCGTATCACCCTCCATGACTGGGGGGTATGGATGCAGCGCGAGAGCTGCAACATACGTCACGATGGAAGACATGGCGCGACAGTGGTGGCCATGAGTTAGATACGGTAGCTAGCCTAGTGAAAACCCCGTTTCAGCACACAAGGTGGAGTTGCCTCCGTGGATACTAACCTACCGCTGGGGGACGCGCCTGGGTTGGTGGATCCTTGGATGGAGAAACGTCCTGGAAGCGCCAGCTAGAGAGGAAAATACACGAGGGACTCGAGCCATGCCAGGGGACACCAGATGGGAGCGCAGGTTCAAATCCTGCTGGTGTCGTCCTTTTCCTTGTTTTCCTCACGGTCGCTTTCGCCCCACAAAAGTTCTTAAACGACCAGGGGCTTTCGGATACAGTATTACTCGTCTTATATAAAAAGGTGTCTCTGTTCTTTTTTCGAACTGGCCCCCACCTAACGCACACCACGAACAAACCTGAGATGTCTGATGCAACGCACGAACTTTGGTACTGCATTGTTCCTTCCTCATTTCACCCAACGAAACCATCGATGATCTGAAGAAGAAGATTTATAACGAGGCCGACAAGCCCGTCATCGGATGTGAGGCTCCGAGTCTCATTCTCACCAAGGTGCGCTATTATCATGGTATAAATGCTGATGTAAAGATGGCCTCTGCTTGGCCTATTGCATCCGTAGGGCGATGTGAACTTTGATGGTATAAATGGGATAGAGGGTGATATATAATGGCAAATATCAGCTCATAGTCCGACATAAATGTGGAGTTGGCCACCAGAGCACTGCTCGATGTGCATCTGGCAGAACATGTCCGAGTCCTTCACTGGCAAACCGACCTTAAGTTCATTGGCACTGATTTGGACCCATTAAAACTTGTGATATTCTGTAATCCCACTCACTGTAGAAGGCAGCCCTTGATGAGCTTGATCACGGTAGTATCACGGTGTGGTAATGAGGAGAGCCTACATTTGCCATTATATATCATCCTCTATCCCAAATGGAATAATGGATGCTATATAATGGTAAATATCGGTGTAGCGTGGACAATTGGTTGAGGTTGAGGATCTGTCACTGTCACAACGGTGCAAAAAAGATTTAAAGTTTTTCTGTGAGGCTGACCCTGCTGTATGATATGGCAAATTGAAGTGGAAAAGGAAAAGTATTAGCCCACCGCGAGGGTCGAACTCGCAGCCTTCAGATTCCGGTAGGATGAAATCACCCGCCTTAAGAGTCTGACGCTCTATCCGATTGAGCTAGGCGGGCGTTATTATTATACTCCGGTGATGCCTACATAAGGATAGAGGGTCAGCTCCGAGCTTCCGAGGTAAGTTAACTTTAACTTAATATGAGCGCTAATACAATCCACAAATTGCACCGCGCCACTACCGCACCATGCGGACTTCTACTTCTTCACTTGCGGCTTCGAATGCCCTCTCAAAGTCTTCAATCTGAACACGTCTTGCCCCCCCGGGCACTGTACAACTTGTATGTAATGGAGCGCGTCGATGCGCAGCCAGGGCGATTATGATAGCTTTGACGGCCTGGTACCCCAAAAGGTAGGGGTGGGACGAAACCTCTCTTTATCTACCGCATGATAACCTCTTCCGACTCGCACCAAATCGCGTTTCACTGCCGAAAAAATCGTTCAGTGCTCTTCTCTTTGAGTCCCTCTCTCTTCATACCCTCACCACCACCATGCCCGATCGCGAAAATGGCGTTTCTGGCCTCGAGACTGACGACGATGACAAGAAGCTCCAGTCCTTAGGATACGTTCCCTCCTTCAAGCGCGAGTTCAGCAATCTCGCCACGGTACGCGGCTTATTACCCTTTTTTCGTCGTCACTTTCTTATGGGTGACCGCATTCTGCACAGATTAGCTTTGCCTTTAGCATCATGGTGTGCTCTTTCATACCTCCTTTGTGACCATTCTTACACTAACACTAACCATCCTATAGGGTCTTTGCTCGTCAGTCGCCACCACGTTCAATACCCCGCTGCTCTTGGGGGGCCCTTCGTCAGTATGTCAACAAACACATACAGACGTGCTTCTATGATTCCATCAATTGGTGTCCTTCTCATAGGCGACTTGGTGCTGGATTCTTGGAGCAACCATGTGTTTCACTTTAGGTGGGTCGTCTCCTTCTCCGCGCCGCCCTATTCACTGAGCCATGTTACAGGGTCATCCATTGCTGAAATAGTCAGCGCTTTCCCCACATGTGGTGGCCTGTGCGTTTCTCTCCGCATATCTTAGCGCCAGTCCGGCCTATAAGATCTTCCGACAGGTATACTGCATCAGCGCAGCTCGTGCCAAAGAGGCACAGGCCAATTGTGAGTACATTCTCGGACCGTCCATCGCGAGCGCGCACTCACGATACCTGGAGGTCGGCTGGGTTGTGGGTTGGCTCAACATCCTTGGCCAAGTTGCGGGTCTGTCTTCTACGGAATTTGGTCTCTCAAGCATGATCTGGGCTGCCATTGTCGTCGCCAAAGATGGCAACTACCAAGTCACCTCCGGCAAGGTCGTTGGTCTCTTCGCAGGGTTATTGATCTTCCATGGTGTCCTGGTACGTTTGGAGTATGCCCGCTTGATGGAAATTTGTCCTCTGTGACGGGCTTCTTAAACGCCGTTCCTTTTCGCACAGAACTGTCTTGCGACACGTCATCTCGCAACATTTACAAAAGGATTCGTTTTCGTCAATCTTGGTACCACCGCTAGTGCGTGATAACCACCATACTATGTCGCCCCTTTCTGTATTGAGGTCGTCAATTCAGTCATCATTATCGTTTTGCTAGCGACAACAGAACGCCATGACATGCATCCTGCGAACTATGTATTTGGCTCTGATGGCATCGTCAACCAGACGAATGGATGGAACGACGGGTTGGCGTTCTTATTTGGATTACTGAGCGTGCAGTGGACGGTCCGTGGAAATTTCATCTGAATCATCCCAGATTCTCGTAAATTGACAAGCCTGTTCTGTAGATGACGGTATGTTCCAAGTGATTTTAAGTGAAGTTCGAAGCTCTGAATAAAGTACAGGACTATGATGCGACGGCACATATATCGTATGTGTCATGGGTCCCTTCCCCACATAGTGCTGCACTTACACCGTATGTTTCAGCGAGGAAGTCAAGCGCGCCGCGTATGCTGGTAAGATTAGCCGACTTGTACCATTCTTCACTTTAGTCATCGTGGTCCCTAGCCCCAGCTGCTATTTTCATTGCTGGTGGGTTATCCTTGAAGGATATTACCCTCGAGTACTCAAGCTTTGCATCACAGTGATAGGGACGGGTCTACTTGGATGGCTGCTTAATATAGTGGTCGTCTTGTGCTCTGGTCCCTTGTGCGTTTTGCTGCGATTATTCGATGCATTCATTCCTGACACCGCTTTCAGGTCGGACCTTCCCGGGCCCTCTGGGTCGGCTTTCCTTCAGGCATGCGATGTCTCAGTTTTCCCGTGTCCGCGGTAGCTCATATGTGGGGGTCAGATCATGGTACTGCGCATGGGCAAAACTGGCGCGCTTTTCCTTTGGGTGCGTAATAAACGTTCGATTTGGGCGTGGCTAACTTTTGTGCAGACGTTTGTTTGTCTCACGGCGTTTTTCGTCTGCCAGACGGCTCTTCAAGCGTGCTCCAGGACCGTCTACGCCTTTAGTCGTGACAAAGGTATATATGCGTCGCGCCATCGCCCACACCACTGTACGCGTACTTACGAAACCAAACACCACGCAGGTTTCCCGGATAAAGGCTACTTTGGCTATGTCTCCAAGTCGACCCACACCCCCTTGCGTGCAATTTGGCTCACGACCATC
>Ga0307510_10000781_pt1 | contig 32971 bp, 26 predicted proteins | sample 12_EM_MG_FD_207224 | JGI IMG/M metagenome (GOLD analysis project Ga0307510, IMG submission 207224) | Populus trichocarpa ectomycorrhiza microbial communities from riparian zone in the Pacific Northwest, United States - 12_EM | ecosystem: Host-associated > Plants > Roots > Unclassified | place... | reverse complement strand
CCACTAGTTCACCTCTTAGTACAAGTCGTACTATCAAGGCCCGTTAAAGCCTTAACAGTGATGATCCTAGAGAAGGGTTTCTTCATGGTATCATTGGCTCGGTTTACTGCATGCCATAGGTTCCAATTGAGTAGGAACTTGGTAGTTTTGTTTCTGTCTCCATCAAATATAGGTGGAGGGTTTCCTTTGAGAGCGCCCTTAGAGGTATTCGTGATGACATTGATCCTCTGCTCTTCCTGCTGGGCTTGGCCAGTAGCAACGTTAATTTCTTCCTGTTGTCCTTCCATTGTGGTTGGATGATCTGGGGTGTTGGGGCGGGTAGGAAGCTGCTGAAGTGCTGTGGTAACTGCTGCAATAGTAAGAGGGACGCTGGCCTCTTGTTCATAAAAGATGTGGTTGGGATGCTGGGGGTCTGATATGATCCACCAGCTGACGTCTGAGCTGTTGTATATGCCTCTTTGATTGGTTTGCCACTTGTCTTGTCTCCAGAGGAGTTTAACCCAGTGGTAGGTACCATTGGCCTCAATGAATTCAATAGGCGCATGTTGTTTCTTTGGGGTATCAAGGTAGTATCTGGTGTTGGGATGTCCTAGTCCTTGATCGTCAAAGTATACATTAACTTTAACGTGCTCTGGGAGATCATCCTGTTGTCTCCTGAAGATTTGTGTAAACTCGTTGCTGAGTGTATATTACTGGGTGGTCGCCACGGTGGTAACAACTCTGTGTTTCAAGAGTTCGTAGGAAAGCCTAACTTGTGTTAAGGTCCAAGGGCCTTAAAGACACAACATGCGTGGGTTGGTTTGGCGACGACTGGGGTTGCTTAGTGGGTTGTCCTCCTAAGGCAATGATCATGTGAGTAGCGCGGTACTGGTTGGCTACACAGTATAATAAGTAAGTCCCTGATGATAAGGGCGACTCCTAAGTGTTCTGATAGAGGTAGAGAGGGAAGAGCTTCAAAGGGAGGTTTGAAGCGACTAGAGGTTTGGGCTGTTTGACTCTGAGAGTCCTGGGTGGAAGCTACAAGTCTTGGATTGAAAACCAAGTTAGGCTTAGGGCCTAACTGCTAAAAGTATGGGTGCTTATATACAAGTGAGAAGTAACAGGTCACAGGGGTCACAGTGTTAAGGCTTCAACGGGCCTTGATAGTACAACTTGTACTAAGAGTGAACTGGTGGCAAGTACTTTGAAGGAGTAGAAGTCTCTAGTGTTGCTAGAGACGACTCTGAGTGGCTTATGTAAGAAGTGGGAAAAGGGGAGGCACTTGGGGAGCTTTCAAGAATGTTGATATTGTTAATCAAGTCAACCTTAGGGCTTGACTGTCGAAATACAGGGCGCTTATATACAGGCACGGCCGCGCACGGGCCATGGTCACTAAGGTAGGTACTTCTGGTCAAGAGGGGGCTGTCTGTATCGTATGGTACTCCGCAGACAAGTGCTGCGGTCTGTATGAGTCGAACAATGAAGAATGATTGAGAGCGAATGACAGATTGACAAGTTGCCTAATCCATCCTTAAGGGTTGAACAATGGCAGCAGGTCATTCCAAGAAGAGAAGCGTTGTCATGATGTGATGATGACCACAAGGTTTGAGGCTGATCCAAGGAGATCTGATCTCTGCGTGCCCATTCTGGTCTAATGGGCATCTAGTGTAAGCAACTACCTTTTAAGGTAGTCCGTATTGATGGTGACCCAATCAAGGGCCATGTCGCTATCCATGTCATCTGCGGAGTTCTGCGTGGATGAGAAGGTGTCTGCAGATCCTTCTGAGGGTTCTGTCTGGTTGCCCTGGCTCTGGGGCGAGGTGCCAACTAGGGGCGATGAGGCAGTAGGCGTGATTGAATGGTAACTGCCTTCGCGACTGGTGCATTGTCATATGGGCACTGAGGCAGGACTTGTAGGTGACAGGGAATGCTTGCAGGACACAGGGGAAGGGGGTCTATCATGGTATTCCACCCAGGTTCTGATAGGAGACTCTTCTGTAGGCACAGTAACTGTGCCATCTTCAGTATTCAGGTATTGGGTTGGTTCTAGCTTTATAGGTGGCGTGTCCTCTATGGGACTGTCTTGGTCTTCCAGTGGGTTCTCTACTAGGGGTGGCTCTTGGTATGATTCCATTGAGGAGTACTGTCGACGATGGGTGCCCCAAGGGATAGGGATAGGAGGTTGGATTGGTGGCAGGTCAAAGGATGGGTAGATGGACATTGCAGGGGAAGGCGATCATGTTATAATGACTTGGGATGTGCTGGTCCATTGTGGTGTAGTTGGTCTGGTCTGCTCTGGTTTAGGTGGCAGGTCCTCTAGGGGCGATAGAGATGGTGGGTTCAATGGTAATGGTGCCTTTCCCATAAGCTCTGGCAGCGTAGCACTAGGGAAGATGACTGGTGATTTGGTAGCTGGCTTTAGGTCGAAGGATACAACCTGTGGTGTGTTCAAGGAGGGATAGGGTAAATGAGAAAAATTGGGTGGATCATAACACACAGAATAATATGGTCACATATAGTAGGGTTCATCATGAGCTGGCAGTTCTAAGTATAGCTCCATCATGAGCTGGCGATCTCATCATGACATGGCAATGAGCTGGCAATCCATAAAGGGTTAAATGGTGATACTGCGGAGTGCTGCGGACTGCAGAGTGATGGCATGTGATATCTGACTGCAGAATGGTCAGGTGATCCATCAGGTGACTTGTCAGGTGATTTGGTGGCGGTCCAAGCAGCGTGTAAGGGAACGAGTAGGGAACGAGTGACCGAGAGCACAGAATAAATGGTGGAAAATAGTGGAAAAATGAAAATAGGGCCCAGGATCATAACACCTTATCTGCATGTTCTTGAATCTTCAGAATCGCAGCCCCTCTCCCTCTCTCTGTCACCTGGGGCACATCCCTGAACTCAGCATGCAGGCACCATTCTGCATTACACAAGGAAACAGCAAATATTGCAACCAATTTCCATTTTGAGGCCCATGCAGAGGGTACAATGTCTCCTTGGGAGATGCAGAAGCAAAGAGTCATATCAGCAATGGCTGCAACGATTGTGCAGAATTTTCATATAGTACAGTACAATGTCACCCAAAGTCAAAGTCACAGCATACAACAACACAATGGCAATGGCTGCAACAATTATACAGAATTCACACAAAGGCCACCAAACTTGCGCAACACACTACAGCAACAGCCACAACAATTGTGCAGAATCTTCACACAATGGTAAAACTTGCACAACACACTACAGCAACAGCTGCAACAATTATGCAGAATTTTCACACAAAGGCCACCAAACTCACACAACACACTATAGCAACAGCCACAACAATTGTGCAGAATCTTCACATGATGGTAAAACTCATGCAACACACTACAGCAACAGCCACAACAATTATGCAGAATTTTTACATAAAGGCCACCAAACTCATGCAACACACTACAGCAACAGCCACAATGATTATGCAGAATTTTCACATGAAGGCCACCAAACTTGTGCAACACACTACAGCAATGGCTGCAACAATTGTGTGGAATCTTCACACAATGGTAAAACTTGTGCAACACATACAACAGCAATGGCTACAACAATTATGCAGAATTCACACAAAAGCCACCAAACTTGTGCAACACACTATGGCAATGGCCACAATGATTATGCAGAATTTTCACACAAAGGCCACCAAACTTGCCACACAACACACTATGGCAATGGCCACAACGATTGTGCAGAATCTTCACACAATGGTCCCACCAAAACTCACGCAACACACACAACAGCAACGGCCGCAATGATTATGCAGAATTTTCGCACAGTGAGCACCCAAAAATCCCAGAGGGAAAATTTGGCTTAAAAACCTCATTCTCTAAAGAGAACTCGGAACCCTCACTTTGCCCAACACCTCTTGCCGAGTCTTGTGTGTTCTTGCTAGTTCGGGACCGCGGCCTCCGACTCTCTTCCTCAGGAACTACTTTTGAACTCACTTGCTACTAGGTCACTCCGACACTGGCTCGCATCAATCCGGTGAGCGCGGTGCTGCCTCACAAGACTCCACAATTTCCTGATGTAGTGCTGTTGCGACACTGTTGCGACTTCTCAGCTGTAACCGGGGTCCCCCTGTCAGAATATTGAGGAAGGCCATCTTACAAATCTGATTCGGTATTGCTCAAGTAATATTTCCTTCCTTCTGCGGTCTCAGCTCTATCTGCAAGTCCACAGGCACTCAAACGAGCAACTGTCATCCTTTTGAAGGCCTCGGCGAGGTGATGACGTGGCGCAGTTCATGCCATATAAAGTCGGACGCACAATGAGCCCGCACTTCCACCAGCAGCCTTACCAGCCCCCAGGATGCCCACAGCCCCTCCATATGACATCCTCCTTGGAGCTTTAACGCTTTTGTTTGCATTAGCATGGTTTGTGTGGAATCCAGGCAAGAAACGTTTACCGTATCCCCCAGGGCCCAAGCGTCTCCCAATTGTAGGCAATCTAATCAGCATGCCTTCGCGTGAGGAGTGGGTCACCTACAAAAGGTGGTCTGAAGATTCCGGTATGACTTGTAAAACTATGATATTACGCATCCCTAAGTAAGCCCCCGTAGGTTCAGACGTCGTACATGTGGACGTCATGGGATCCCATATCATCATTCTCAATTCTCTAAAGGCCGGGCATGAGCTACTTGACAAGCGCTCCTCAATCTATTCAGACAGGTATGACCCAGATAGAAGTTACTAGGCCAGTGCATCTTTTCCATTTACTGATTCTACACGTTTTCTAGACCGCCGATGGTGGCTTTTGGGCTGTACGTCATAGGCATTTTGTTGTCACGTCCTGACAGACCATCCTAGAGTTGGAATGGAATACATAATTGGATTTATACCGTATGGGCCCACCTGGCGGCACCTGCGCCGTGAATTTCACATCAACTTTCTTCCCACTCGACTGGAGGCCTTCCGCCCAGTCGAGCAACAAGCGGTCCACTACCTTCTTCGCAATTTGCTTGCTTCCCCGGATAACTTCTCGCAGCATCTGAGGCAGTGAGTCGTGCTACCATCGAGTATTAAAGTCGTATTTTTTGACTACGAGAGAAAAGCATGGCTGGACAAATCATCCTGACAGTCGCCTATGGGATCGATGTGCGACCTCAAGAAGATCCATTTGTGGAAGATGCAGAAAACATGCTGCGCGCGATGGCGTTCGGATCGACATCGGAAGCCTCGCTATTTGACACAATACCCTGGCGTATTTTCTATTGTCCCCTTTCGAAAATGCTTTGAAACTGATGCATTGCACATTGACAGTAATCCATTTGCCTAACTGGTTTCCTGGAGCAGGCCTCAAACGAGTGGCGCTCAAGTGGCGCCGCGTAGTCGACAGTGCTTTACAGGCTCCATACGATAAGGTGAAGGGCGAACTCGTGAGTTTCTCTAGGTGTCCCGCTGCTTATCAAACCCGAGACATTGTGTGCTACACTTAGGCTTCTGGAACGGCTGCCCCATCAGTCGCCGCGAATATGATATCAAAACTTGACGAACATTCGTCCGAACTTGAGATGATGGCGTCGAGGATGGTCCCAGGGACAATGTATGCCGCTGGTACAGACACCGTAAGGAAATTGTCGGGCCGAGGACCACAGCAGCTTTTAAGCTGGACTTTTCCCTCTCATAGACCGTCAGTGCCCTCGAGACATTCATCCTCGCAATGACATTGTACCCGGAAGTTCAACGCAAAGCGCAGGCGGAGATCGATGGCGTAATAGGAAACGATCGTCTTCCGGAATTTTCAGACGAGGATGCACTTCCATACCTTCAGTCGGTGCTTAAGGAGGTTTTACGCTGGCACCCAGTCACTCCACTCAGTATGTTCTCATTGTCATGTTCCTTGTAATACCGGCCCACTTACGTTGTAGGTGTAACACGCCGAGTCACACAGAGCGACATGTACGAAGGCTATTTTATTCCTGCGGGTTCGATCGTCATACCAAACGTGTGGTATGCCTCTCTGCATTTATTCTTTGTGTGGCTCTCTTTTGACTGATGAATTCCAAGGGGGATGCTACACGACCCTGATGCCTTTCCCGAACCCGATCGGTTCTACCCAGAACGTTGGTTTTTCCCTGGTGTGCCCGCATTCCCGATGCAGGCGTTCGGGTTTGGGGCACGACTGTGCCCCGGTCGTTTCTTTGCTCGCAGGAGCATCTGGGCTACTATGGCTGGAATATTGGCCGCATTTGATATTACACCTACAGAGGACGGTCCTCCAGAGAGGGTATACACATCAGGGGTCATATCGTGAGTCATTTACTGAGGACTGTTACCCCGAGAAATGGACAAAGACTAAGGAAGAATCGGTTCGGTGGTAGATACGTAAAGCCCTTCCGATGCTATATCCGACCACGCTCGGAGGCGGCAGCTTTGTTGGTACGCCACACGGAAAGTGAATAATAGAATCGTACGGTTACTGTTGGTCCAAACAATGAGGAACTTGTCACTACATTCGTTTACTTGGGAAGGAACAGACGTTTGATTTACAGGACCGACACCTCGGAGTCTCCGATGCCAGTGTGAGACTATGTGTTTAGGGCCTTTAGGCTGGACAACTAGAACACCTCCCTCAGCTACACACCGCTCAAGATGTCCCAAATGTCCTAACTAGGGATGTACTCATGCGGAGATGCTGAGACATCGGAACAGAGAAGGTGGATCGATTGGCCAGGCCCGACAGTCGACACGAGTACTTGGAACATCTAGTTCGACTCGGCCCGGAGTGAGGCTTGAGAGTTACTACCCTCACAAGGCTTGGGCCAAAGCAGAGTTGAAACAACGAGGGGCGCAATAACTGACGACTCCGGACTTGCCCTCTCCTATATTGAACTGAAGTTCCGATGATATGTTCAGGAAGTTCTGTTCAGATATGGGAGTGATTATATCGATTATATCGCGGGAAACAGCTATCTGAGCCACAAAAATTATTTGATCTGCCCCTAATACTAGTAGCCTTTGCGGCTACGACATTTGTGATGCTTGACGCTCTTCCACATTGAGAACAAGTTACCTTTACCAACGAATTACCTCGCCCATGAATGATGATCGATGATCGATGATATTGCGCAGGGTGGTCGATCCACGTTTCCCGACCGTGCCGTTGAAACATAAATAACTCATCGCGAAAGGGTTTGTGGACACCGAAGGGAGAAAAGCAACAGTTTCCTCTACGAGAATATTCATGCTACATGTTCTGTGAAGTTGGGAAACGCGATAAGAAAGGCCGACTCGGAGACTGGCAGGCCGGATGCAAATGGGTGAGACAACTTAAGATGAGGGCGATCCGCTCTCAGACAAGGGTCTGAACCCCCAAACATACTATTTCATCCGTGTGTAGATAAACTGTCTGTTCCGCAGAGAATGTCATTATCGGAGTACGAGTGGGCGTCCCCACTCCAGCGTTCACGCGTGCATAACCACTTCTATACGATATAATGTGACCGCATGGGCACAACCTGCTTCAGCATTGTTGCAGGGGCGTAACAGACTGAGAGGTGGATCCCATCTTTCACGCTCTGAATGGCAACTATGGAGTTCACCGTAACAAGAAATGACAGAAGGTGGGTGACTAGAAACAAGTAAAAGAACTCTAACATATGATACAATACATGGCACCGAGACGTAGTGGGTATTTGTAGGTAGAAATATGAAAACACGCGCTGCGCGAGGAAATTTGATGAGTATGGTAAATCTAGTGTAACAATCTGGTGACGGAGGTGGTTGGTGCTAACGATACAGTAGGGGGTGTTTGCAAAGACAACAAAAACGGTCGTGACGAGAGAGAAATCAAGAAAAACGAACACACGAGCAAAGAAAATATCGACTTGTGAGGGGCGGGGTTGATTATCTCAGTTTCCTATGGTAAGCGATCTTCCATTGAGTTCACGACACAAATGTTCGATCCTGCGTTGGGCATCGGCGAGCTGCTGCTTGAGATCTTCTATTTCTTCATGACGCCTAGCCTCGCTTTCCCGGACATGCAGAAGCTCATCAATGCTCTCAATCGCTAAACGAAGGGACACGAAGAAGTGATTATTTATCAGGGTTAGAGTTACATGATGACAATGACGAACAACGCACCTCGTTCTAAACACTCGCTACGCTTTGCGTGGGGATCTTGCGGGAATAGGCGATGGCGCAGCTTCTCAAACAACTGCTTTTCGATGTCCCTAAATGTTTTGGCGTATCTACGCTTCTTGTCCCGTACATCGCGCACGCTTCCGTCCGAGTCACGCTCCTCATCTCCCTCGTCTGTCAGCGGCTCTGATGTGGCACCAGAACGTGGGGCGACGCGGGACTGTCTGCCCATAGGGTCATATCGTGAAGTACCACGCGTCGACTCGGTGGGGGAGCGGCGCTGGACTCCTTTCATTTTCGGATTGTCGCTAAGTGAAGTCGCGAGACCGATCGTAGATGTGACTGGGCTGACATTGACACCCGCGCCAGCGTTGAGAGAAGGCCAGATATCTGGGGAAGACGTAAATGGCTGCATAGGGGTGCCGCTCTGCGATAAGTAAGACGTAGTGGCTGGGGCGAACAAGCGCTTACAGTAGCGCCGAACGACAGTGAGCCCTCCTCGCGTGGGTTGTTCGATGAACCAGAGGTCGGCGAAGTGGGGAAAGGACACCTGTTAGAATGCAGACGACGTGAGCAAGGCGCCAAGTGCACGAAGGAAGTAACGACAACGATGATGGTGAGTTGAACAAGCCTTACGCTTGAGTAGCGCCAAGGAGATGATTGCGGTTTTGCAGTGCCCTCGTGGGCGGTAGTGATGGCAGATATGAGCTACCCTCGTGGTTGGGCGAGACCATGCCACCAAGGGTGTGCAAGGCGTTGGAAGACGGATTCTCGGAGGAAGCACTTGCATCCAGGACGGGGTCCCAAGGCGCGGGGTACTGCCACGGTACGGAATCTTGGTAAGTTGATGAGCTGAGATTAGGTATGACAAGAAAGAGGATTTTCAGCCATTACGGCTGGTATCAGACCAAGGCGCGCATAGTGCATACCTGGAAAGCGGGTGATGATCTACCGGTTGGTACGGCATCATGGGCCCAGTCAGCCGTTGGTCCGTGAGTGGATTCATGGTGAAGAAATGTGAAGACGAGGGCACTGGTTCGGGGGTGTGAAAAGAACTGGGTACAGCGGAGTGGGTATTCGAGCGGTCAGTGGGGGAGGGCGCTGCTCCGTGCGGAGGTGGTCCGCGAGAAGACTGCATGGTTGAGGAATTTAAAAGTACGCTGGAAAGGAACGATTGTGAGAAGAATTCCGGGGAGAAGGGAGGACCATGTGCCTGTAGCTATATAGGATCAGGGGGAAGACGAGACGCCATGGCGAGAGGGCAGGGCGGCGTGAGGTAGCAAAACGTGACGACGAGGTAACGGTGCCGGTTTGGTTTGTTTCTGGTAGGGGGGAATTAGATCTGAGAATCGGGGCTATGTTAGCCAAGTGATAGGTGACCTTGCTAGGGACAAACATGCTGTTCGATTGAGTGTAACCAGGTTGCTGGGGCTGCCCGTGTTCGAGATAAAACAGAGATGTTTGAGGGATTTGACAATATCCCGATCTAGATTGGCAGTGTCCACTTTCACCGCGCAGCGCCAAAGGGCTTACTGTGGTAGACGCGCCTCGTGTAGAATTATATAGTTGCCGGCCACCGGTGTGAGCCGGAGTTGATCATCACGGTAGCCCATCACAGCACGGCCCGTCGGTGCGACCGACTGACAGGGCAGGGCAGTGGCAGGGCAGGGCAGGGCAGGGCAGGGTAGGACGGGCAACAGACGGGCATGGCATAACCCCCCTCAACTGGTCTGAATGGCCAGGCAGCGGGCACTCACCGGTCTCTACAGCTTAGGTGTTTCATCGTCACCGCCGTGTGGTTTGACGCCCGTTTCATATCTCATTTCATAGGACTCTACTTGATTGATTCCATCCGTAGCGTTCCAGAATAAAAGGGTTAGGGTATGCATGATGTCTAACCCGAAAAAAAAAAAGTAAGGAAAACAAAGAAAATCCAGACAAAGAGAGAAGTGAAATTTCATAAAGAGGTGACAAAAACAAAAAAAAAGGGAGTGTGGACAGAAAAGGCACCGAACAGAAGAGGGACGGGATCAGTGGAGGTGAGGCGGAAGAAGAAACATGATCTCGATGGTGATCGATCGGTGCGGTGGGTACTATGAGCGGCTACTAATTTTGGACGCGTGGGAGAGAAGTAAAACGAAGCTGATCCCAACCCCACGTGGCGCCGAGTGATTCGAAAGCAAAAATGGTATGACTACAATATGAGAACCGAGTGCGCGGCGGTCAAGTCGTTAAAAAAGAGAGCGTGCATCGAGTGGCGTCAAGGACAGGAAGGGATGAACGACGGAACCAGGTGGGGACGGACTGGTTCAAGGGCCGAGATGGGCAAGGTACGAAAAAAGAAAATGGGACATACAATCGTAGACGCTGGCACCGGACAAGCTCAGTCACTCGTCACCGGTCGAGGGGGCAACTGGCGACTCGATTTGCGCCGTTCCCGCCTTGGATCGGCTTGTCTCTTCCACCGCTTTTGATCACATGATTATGCACTTGCAACAACCTTCGCTCGGCTCGTCTTCACCACCATGCACGATACGTCCGTTCCCTGAGACGGCAGGTGTCTTGATCTCGGCCGTCGTCAAGCCTGCTGGTAACCTTGATCGTCCCTCATGGTCCTCGTGCTCTACAGAAGTTCGGTATCGCGAGAACGGAGCTGGAGAAGGTTGTATCCGCATCCGCACATGCTCCGCCGACACAGGTCTGTCACGGTCCTCCTTCGTTCGCTTGCTTCTACCCTTGGTCTGAGACACTGTAATGGGCACACCACCTTCTGTGGACGAGTTGACTTCTGCATCGTGACCAGCGCTCATGTCGGTCATCGGAATGATGCCATCCTCCTCCAGCCGTGGGTGATACTTGGAATAGTCGTACCCAAAAGTACCCGGCGCCTAATGTGTGACAGTTGGCAATCGAGGAAGGGCGTGACCGAGGGGAAACATCATCAGTATCAGCATCTTTTGACCAAACTTGGGCAGGCTGGCGCACGATCAGCACTTACTGGCTCTGGAATTCGTGAAGCAGGTTTCTTCTTCTGTCTCCCATCCGCGCTAGTATAAAATTCGCCCATGCCCTTCTTGCGGGCGACCACAGGTACCACCACCTAAAGTGTGCGTCAGGAGAAATCAAATCACGCTCAGGTAAACAGGAAAAGGATGTGCTCACATCGTCCCAGTTACCACCGGGCGACACGGGTTGCGTCCAGGTGGGGATCGCATCGGCCATGTCCTCGTCCGCTGGCACCGGATATTCACCAACCGACCGTCTATGAGAGCCATCACGATTGGACCGTGGTTGGCTTACGGGCGGCGCGCGAGATCGAGACTTTTTCGTTGATGGTGATTGAGCAGTCGCAGCAGGGCTCTTCGCACGCTTCTTCGGCGTCTGTGGCGCAGTGGCAGGAACCCGCGGTGGTGACGGTGGTGTGCCATTGTCTCGACGGGGCTTGCGGGGGGCCACCTTTGGTGACTCGGTCTCTGCGGGGGCCGACAGTGTCGTTTGAGTGGGGGTCGGCGTCCTCGGGGGGTCGGATAGCTGACGAGACGTTGATGGCGTCGGAATTCGGGAAGGCTGTGCTGTACGCGACACACTCCGTGAACGAGGGCCACCGCCACCACTTCCAACCCCAACAGTATTCGTTCGGCTATCAACAGTTCCAAGGCCTGGATACTGGTGCGAAGCGAGGGAAGACGCCGGGCGGGAGCGCGTATGCGTCATGCTTTCGGTGGATCGCCTTTCAAAATCGCTCTCAAAGTCCATGCCATCCTCAATGTCCGTCGGAGGGGCCTCATCAAGTACTCTCGCGTGTTCACCGTCCGTCTCCATGCAAAAACTGCCACGCAGGTGCGCATCAGTGCTGCCTGCACGTCGCCGGCGCACCCCCGCGCCCCCGTTCCGCCAATGATCAGCTGGGCGCGTCGACGCGTGGCCATAGCTAGCAATCTCCAGCATCTCCATACGTCGCCCGACGCGCAGCTCACCAACGCCGCCGTTACGCGAGACTTCACCTCGATACCAGTGTTCAAACGGTCGTTCTTCAGAGTCCATAGACGGACGCGGGGCCGTGGCGTCGATCGAGGGGCCGCGCGTTCGGGGATGTGGCTGCTGCTGAACAACGGCTTCGAAGGGGCCGTCTGGTTGTAGATTGTGTTGTGAACTGTGTCCGCCGTTATGGCTTTCACTTCGCGCCACACCCAGTATTTGTGCATGACCAGAAGAGCTCGGTGTGCGTGTGCGCGGAACGGGTATGCGTGTCGGTTTGACATCTGAAGGGCGAGGAGTATTTGGTGACGCTGCGCGGGCATCAACGCGCGAAGGGGCGGGGGTGTTAAGTTCCATGAGCTTGGGTTGTGATAAGGTTCGCGTGCGCTTAAACGGTGAACCCGACTGTGTTGGTGTCGTTGGACGGTTGTCAGAGATCGAGGGACGCGAAGCCTGCAGGCTAGGCCTAGGTATTCCGCTAGGTCGCGGAGAGAAAGAGATGCTGGGGGCATCCTCGCGATGGTAGTGATTGTGTGAATGAGGTGATTGAGAAAATTCAGGCGAGTTGTCTTGAATCGAGGCAATCGAAGCGGCAGATATTCGCTTGGCAAGGAGGCGGCTTTCGTTCTCGAGACCTGTTGATCGCATGGGGGAGTGTAGAGAGAATACGATTGGGAATTAAACGTACGCTTTCTAAGAGTGGGAACGATGGTCTCGTCCCATGAAGGAACTATTGGTAAAGCGGATTGTGCGGTGGCTGTCAGAGCCATACAAATATGGGAGGATAGGTGTATGGGGGTACAGAGTTAGTAAGAAAACTTGGGAGGATATCTCATGAGAATGGAGGAATGGATAGAAAGGGATTGTAGCTGGTAGTTGGCAGAGCTTGAGCTTGAGGTAGTGCTTCCGTTAGCCGTGACCTCAGAAGTGATCCTAACCTCAACTCAACTTTCGGCAGCGACCACTCCGGTGTCCGGGGTCCCTAATGCGGGCCAGTCTGACCGGCTCCAACAACTTGCCGCCATATACTTCTTGCAGCAGGCTCGCTAGTCGACAGAAATTTGTATATATGGTATGAGTTGTGACTTGACTTTCCAAGTTTAGTGGCACCACACACATGGTAATCTAGCAAGAATGGTGTAAGACATTTATATGGGCATCTGCCTGTTGTGCCTGTCATATAAAACATCATACCACCATAATATTTGTGGGAAGTGATGTTAGGGCTAAATATAAGATAGGTAGAAGATCAGGAGAAAGGAATGTGGGTGTGGGTGATTGGGATGAGACTCAGCAGTGATGGGCCTTAGGAGTCATGCTTCTGATGAAGTGGTTATTATATTTTAAATTCATGTGAGCGGCCTTGGCCTGTTGGTTCAATTGCCCCACTACTGTAAGCCTCTTTTTTGTCCATAACCTGCTTTTCCTACAGTCCATGCCAGAGTTTAGTACCAGCCTGTCTCAAATCATATATTAGAATTGTTTTTTTACACTTTTTAGAGGTTCAGTACTTCAGTACCAAGTCCACATATCAGACTGCATCATAGGCCCAAATGGCCAAATCTGGTACCCAACCTATTCAGGGATCCTACTGTTGTCAGGTCTGACCTACTGCCCAAGGGTGTTTCGGGTCCTGTCTCATTTTTACTGCTTGACTTCACCACGGCAATACAGTAGTTGATATCAAGCTCAACGCCTAAGGAGCACGGCTGAAGTTCAGTCGAGCAATCATGCAGGCGTGCCACCACGGCATTGATGGACGACATCCTCAAAGAGTAACAAAAACATGAGGAGAACAAGCTAACTTCCCGCAAAGGAGGAATATATCTGGCACCAGCTCGCAGTTAAGGAAGTTCATACGGAGGCAAAGTTGAAACCTCATAAAATGTGTGTCAAACCTTGAATTCTCCGTATATATCTTTTGAGCTTAAATTGTCGATAGCTATCAAATACTCTCCGGTCAACCCTTGTTAATGAGCTATTTTGCTTCATCATGAAGGACCCCACAACGAGAACACAAAGACCTCCTTGGAAAGGCGGGTGTTCGATTATCAATCACGTCATTGGTGTCGAGAAGAGAAAGTTCAAATTATCCGAGGCATGTCATGCCTTGCTCTGCGAAAATGCACACCTCCTCACAGACGACCACGTCATTCCTCTCCTCCCACGTCTACCGGGGAAGGTATTTTCAGTGCAAAAAAGTGTGTGTTGTATAGCAAATGGGAAGCTCAACTGATTGGAGCATCTGATCACAGGCAACCCATCCCCGTATGTCTGAAGCATAAGGATCTCAAAGGTGAACTTGAGCACGCCATGCATCCCACCCATATGCACCAAACCCGCGGAACCTGCATGTGCGCATTTACCCTCTTTTCGTGCTTCCTTGGACAGACAAATGATCCCCTCAGCTCGGTCAAGTTTGGTACCCCCTCCCAAACACCAGCCAAAGTCCTAGCAAACCTTGAAACTGTGCTCCCTGCCGTGTTCACTGCCAGCCGAGGTGGCTGGGACAACATGAAAAGCTCAGCGCCAAGTCTACGAAAAGCACTTCTTTACCAATTTGGTCGTGTAACCTGGTACCAGAGAGGGGGCGCGCTGGCGTGGCTCCACCCTTGAAGATGGTGGGTGCGAAGATGGTAATGAGGATATGGTGCTGGAAGTTCCCCAACGGTGACCTTCCAAGGCTGAACAGCCTCCAGATCGGGGGGGGGAGCTGGCTGCTGCTTAGGCTACCCATGTCATCTTGCCCCCCGGATTAATATACAGTTGGTGCTTAGAATAGTACACACCAGGTAACAAGGGACTTAGCACAAGGGTTTGGAGTAAGTGATCTCTAAGACCTCAGAACCGACTATACCACAGGACAGCAAGGTAGGGCGACTCCAGACAGCTTGGATCAGTTCAGTCCAGAGTTGGCGTAGTGAAGATTGGTAGGTAAAGGGTACATTTGTGTCGTTCCTTTAACAATGTGTTGCGGGTAGATCCCTGTCATGATAATACTCGTTCTCCCCGCTCATTCTTGTTTGCGACTGGGTGAATAAGCCGGTCATCGGTACATATTTGTAAGGTTTTGTAAGGTTTGGCGCAACGCTTTCACGGACAGTTGCACTTTCAATCTCGACTTAAATCTATCATAGTCATCGACTGTCCACCGGGTCGGACGAGACGGGAACCTTGGTGCGAACCCAATTCATTCCACATCGACAGGGCGACATCCTTCCACACCATCTGCAGTATCCTTACAGTATAGCGACCGAACGGGATGGCAACGCCATTACTGCCTCGCCGTATCACAGGACAGACCGACCACATGCATGCATTGCCAAGTGTCAATGCTAAGATAAGTTATTGTCGCATCGGGTTCCCTGGTGACAAGGAATCAAATTGATTGCGTCCATGCGACTTGAGAGGCTACGACTCCGACCAAGGGTATCACAGCTCGGCTTCCTTCTCCGTCACCTCCCCTCATGGTTGTCTCTGTATGTGTCACGGTTCTTCATGCCCTCTGAGACGACCACACCACAGGCTGAATTTGCTGCCCGTATGTTGGTTCATTTCAGTTTTTTGAAAGTCCCTCCACCATCCCTGTACATGGATGCGATTTAAAACGAAGACCGGGAAAGGGCTAGTACTATTTCTCACTTGCGAAGTAAGGAAGAACGTCGCTCAGGACGGTGACATGTCTCGAACCACGAATTGCTGTAGACATGGGTTCGCCCTCAATGGAGATACCGTATCTGGGCATACCACATTACCATGGGATCTAATCTCATGTTAGTGGAATAACGGGGACGGAGTGGTGTAGAACTCAGCCGATACACGTGTATTCCCCCCTCCCCCCCTATGAGCTTTCGTTCCACATCCGAGGAGACACGACCACCTCCGGGTCCACTGCCGCACTGCGCAGCCGCGGATAATACCATCGGCTGGGTATGACCGCTGCTCACCTCGCAGTCCCACACTCACCGCGTATGCCCTCTCATGAGTACCATTTCTCTTTCGATTCATGAGATGGATCCCGAAGTAATCCATAGGCTCCAAACACCCATTGTTGATCGACTTTGCACGCTGACTGAGCACCGTGCTTGATGAAGAACGACAATGTGATAGAGAGAGAAGCCGGACATGGGAAGGCTTTGCCACGACGTTCGTGGGAGTCTAAGAGAGAATCGAATGATAGATGAAGCAAATACCGTACTGTATTGTTTCTTCATTGTTGGCATTAGCTGTTCCATTCTACACCCGAAGCGCAATTCCCTGCAGCGCTAGGTCACATTTGCACGAGATCGCGTCCCGTACCATCTGTCAGAGTGCCGTTCATCGCCGGGACGTCAAATAACGACAGAGAATGAAAGAAAAAGGATGGCAATTGCGCGAGCGCCACATCGCGTCGCACTTACCTCATCCATGACGAGATCGACCTACTGACTTTTGTGTCAACGTTCCCGCCGCGACACGGCATGTGATACTGTATACAATTCTATGCTAAGATATCACGCCAACGTACGAGATAAACTTCGACCGGGCACAAGTGGCCTTCTCCTCGGAAGCCGCGTTTTGAATCGAATTCAACCAGTGGTGCGTTTAAGTTACTGTACTTGGGACGTGGCTGGAACGTGCCTCACCCACCGTCCCTGTTCAAGGGGCCGTGAATCTCACCCTCCCCTTGTCACCGAACTCACCACCAGCCGGTCATCGGATCTGCGCTCCATCATGTCCGTAGTGTGTTACTCCGCGCCTGTCGTCGATTTTTCCCGATCCCACCGTAGTATTGACAGGCTCTAGCCACACGATCGAGTCGGATCGACACGTTGGGTCGATACGGCGGTTTCGAAAAACTTTGCATTACGTGGGAACCTGCCCGTTTGGCGGGTTTCCCTGTATGAACTAGGTCGTCTTCAGAACAAATCACTTGCCGTCGCCAAGCGAGTTTTGGAGTCGCGCCGCACACACGCACCCACATACAGTACTATGGTTTCGCGCGTTCTCGTCGGAAGGACTTGTATTCCGCATTTCTTCCGAGCCTGGCCACAGAGTATTGTACCTCATGAAGAACCCGAGGCATTCTTTGCGTGAGAGGCGCACTCCTCCCTCCCGATATACCCGCGGTACTGTACTGGCATATAGGGGGATGCGCTGTCGGCTACCCGTCCTTCGTGATGAACGCGCGTGAAGTCACGGCAACCACTGCCGTCATTTTTTATCTTACTTGCAACGTGCCATCGCTGACTCACAATCTACCAGCAAAGAAGCACTATCGTATTAATAGTCAAGATGGTCACGCATCAGAAGCATAGCGCCCACCAACACACAGGTCCTGCATTTTCATTCTAGTGCTACATATCCGAGAGCTTCACATCGAATCACTTACAAATCCGGCACGAACATGACACCCGTCAGAGTCACCCTTGACAGGACCCCGGCGTGCTTGCTGAGGGTTGTGATCAGCACCTTCCTAGACCGAGCGAATTAAAATTTATAGATGGCGTTCAAGATTAGCAGACCCTATGCAAAAATAAGAAGCTATGACAATGGAGTAGATGAGGGATGTAGTGGGAAAGTGAGGGACAATAAGGTGGGGTAATATACGGTAGGTTGATGGATGACGAAAGTGCAGGGTAATAAAGATGTACTCTAATGAGGAATTGCAAGATGAGAAGTATTAAGGCAACGTGGAGGATACAAAGTCTCAAAATGGTACACCCAAAATGGGAGAAATTTCTAGGAGTGATTCATGTCCAATGGCAGCCCTATGGCGCTCGCGCCGATGCCAGCAGCAAGCGCTAGCACTGGGACGGACGGATTTTTTGTTTGGATCCGGCGAATGGAAAACCGCACAGGGAGGCACTGTTGGTGGTAATCGTGGCGGTGGTGAAAATGACTATGCAGCGTATAAATGCCGTGAGAAATGTCCGGGAGGGTGTTGGCGGACCAGCGGGCATTGCCCCCCAAAAGTTTAGAAAAATACCGCGCCGTGGCTGCTCGCGCTGGTGCGGATGGTAGTTTGCGTCGAAGTCTGCGTCTGGGAACCAGTGGCTGGCTTTCCGGAAGATGGAGAGGGGTCCTTGAAAGCCTTATTGATGATGGGCGAGCGCGACTGCATGATGGAAAGATGGTTTGAATAGGCGAGAAAGGAAGGCGTCGTAGGTGTGGGTGATGGCTCTGCAGGAGCAGGCGGAGGGAGGTTGGGATTACTGGGGACAGATGTGTGGAGGGCGCGGGACTTTATACGTCCGCAGGGCGGGAAATGATGCTGGGCGTTTAGTGTAAGCTTTCAAGACATGCCACAGAGATAGGACTGGCACCGCCTCTGCCGGCAGAGAGGATAATAGCCAAGTCAGATATGTGGCATTAGAATTCTTGTCAGTGGCGGACGGCAAGCGGCTGACTCGACGGTTCCCCTCGTTGCGTTGCGTTGGCCTGGTGGATCAACTTCTTTCTTGAGCAATCAGGACCCAGGCACGAGGCAAGCGCGTTCGAATCCGCGTCAGACCGTGCCACTTTTAGCCTTCTCCCACCCTTCAACAAGATTTCAAAGGAAAGATCCGGTACGGGCGGAATGATTCATATTGTGGGATGTCACTATTACAGTACTGTAAAACACCCACTATCCCTTCTCCTGCATCAGCCGCACATGAGCCGTCAAATCGTCAAAACTGTGGTGGTGATGCTATACAATTAGGTTTAAATAGCCGAGGAGCGTGCTTTCGGTGTGCCGTGGTCAGAAGAAAAAAAAAAAAGTTCGTCGTTTGGCGCTTCCATCCCATGCTTAGCGCGGCGTGAAACACCTCTGACAACTACAGTCGGTCCCTATTGGGCCGGAAAAAAAAAGGATTGAACAGAAATGGCCTAGCCTGGTCCAGCGGCTTGCTTGAAAATACTATGACTTTGCCGCCCTCACAATTTGTTAGCCCGATTGCCGCACCCATAAAACGTGCAGCAGCCAAAAAAAAAAGAGTGACACAACGCCACGATTGGGGGGACAAAACTAGAACAAATCCGTCATGGTGTGAACTCAAGCAGGAAGCTCCAAGCAGGCCACTGACGTGCACAATGCGAACGATACAGTGCGGTAACTTTGGACCCTTCGCGAATCACCGGATATTTCCGTTAGGATGCTCCGTCAACAAATAGGGCCATCTCGTCGGTCTCGGTCCAGACCCTGGTGTGCTGTATTATCATTCGTGTGGCACGGCACGACACGGGCTGCGGAACCCTTTTGGTCACTGCGCCTGAATGATCTGAACAGTCTCGTCACGGCATTGCCTCACATCGAAATTTTTTGCATCCATGGCATTTGGAGAACGGTGCAATGGCGCAAACGCCGCGATTTTCTGAGAAACGACGTCAAAGACAAACCAAACAATCGGGCGCGTTATTGCCCACTGGAATTCCACGTGGCTAGACCCGCATTTGGTAGCCATAAAGGCCAATACTCGGCCATGAAACTGTCAATGTATCCGTGGTAATAACGCCTGTAGTGCCGCGTCACGCTGTACATTCATGAAACAACCTATGAAAGCTTTTTTTTTTCGCGAACAATAACACGGAGAAAGCGGTTATTGGCATAGAATGTTAAGACAACCGATCATAGCTAGACAATCTCAATGACAATCTTTCCACTTCCAGTCAGCCAATCAAGTTAGTCAACGTATTCCAGAGTTCGTTGGATAGACACACATATTTTGATCTGCCTCCATGACCCGTGTAGCTTCTCTAACTTCCGTCCATGGGTAGACCTAGTAGGATGGGTGATCATCCATATAAACTCTGCTTCTCAGGTGTAATGAGATGTGTCAGAGAAGAGCTTGCCTTGTGAATGTACGTCCGTATGGGGCCAGATCCTTCACTCCCAGTGAAGAAACTCAGCAACTCAGCAAATCTAAGCGCCGTATGAATACTGGGCCCTGTTAAACGTAATAAGAATGGGTATCGCTGACCTCCTGAAAACCTCTGCCTTGTAATCTGCTGATCGCGAGCGTAGAGTGGAGCCCTGGATGCGGAGGCGCTTCATCAGGATGGGGCGAAGATCCAGATCTGAGACTTCTGAACCTAAGTACGGGTTTAGATGCCAGGGGTCAGTACTACACGGTTCCCGTAACAGCATCTATGAAGCGGGCAAACCACTGATGAGAGAGAGCATCGTCATACGACCGTCCATTGCCAATGCATCCAGGTTGCGGCTAAAGTGCGCCTGACCGACGGCGTCAACTATTAGGTCAACGCCTTTTCCGCCCGTCGCGCCATTCGTAACCTCCACAAAATTTTGTTGCTTATAATTTGCAGCATGAGTAGCACCAGCCGGGAGGGATAGAAGCCAATCGAGCTTTTCCGCTGTAGATGCCGTCGCGGTGATAGTTCGCCTGATATCAAGAGTGGCATGAAAGAAGCGGGAAGAAAAAGCAGAGGGGTTGACACAGAGGCAAACTTACGCTCCATAGAAGCGCGCGAGTTGAATCGTGGCAATCCCTACGCCTGAGGCAGCTGCATGTACAAGCACATCGTCTCCACGTTTGATGTCGCCAACCAGGACAAGCGCCTGAAAAGCTTCCCGCGCCTATTCAGCGCTGTGCCCGGGAGGGACCATATGGATCAACTTGGGACTCGCCTGTAATGAAAGCCTCCGGGATGCTTGCAGCTTCCACCCAAGACAATTGCTGCGGCTTGCGAAGGATTTGTGTTTCAAGTACGGCAATGAACTCTGCATAAGCGCCCTGAAGCGGCGGGACAATTAGCATTAAGATCTGCCTTTTAGTCGGCCGACCGGGTTTTCGCTTGCGCCGACTTACACCGGATGCAAGGCCGAGGACTTCATCACCTACTGCCCAGTTTGTTGATGGACTGGGGCCGAGAGCGGTAATATGTCCAGAGAATTCCACGCCCAGAATCTCTGACGCGCCCGGCGGAAGGGGGTATTGGCCCTTACGTTGTGAAATATCCATGCGATTCAATCCAAACGCCGCAATCTGACGTGATTTGAGCGCAGTGATGTGAGGACACGCTTGCACGGAGCTCTGCGATAATACATGCCTTGACCAGCACCTCCTGTGACTTCAGTGTCGGCATGGCCGTCTCGCCGATATACAAGTTTTCGAGAGGACCCTTTCCACCCTTGACAAGGATTGCCCGCATTTTCGCCATGGCCCCTTTTGAGGGATGACCGTGACTAAAAAAGATACAGTAAGGAGGGGTACGATCATGTTTCGTGACGCGAGAGTAAATTTACTATTGTTTGCTTTTGTGTCCACATCCACACCGAATCTGGCATCGCCGATTTGCTACTACGAGCTCGTACATCGCTGGTAACTAAAATAAATAGAGGACGGATTGTAGGTTGGATGGTGGGTAGACATGTCACTCTGTATAGCATGGTCGTGTTCAGAGTCGACATGCCGTTCGTTGTAAAACTCATGAGAAGGAACTATCAGTACGATAATACCAGTATAGCTACATGAAATGTTTGACTACCATATCACATCCGGCGAGTAAAGAACTTGGTGTCATAACCCGACAAATGAGTGGCTACGTGCGTGCAAACCAAGTTATTTCTATCTCGCCCGCACAAGCGCAAGCAATGTTGTGGCGAGGCTCTGACCTCGGCGGCTCTTGCGGAACCGTGGTCGTGGGCATACAGTACCTTCAGTCCAGGAATGAATAGGGTTTTCTATTATCACCCAGTGGACAGCAAAGCTTTGCGGCGGTTTGTGCTGGGCGTGCGTTGGATTTAGGGTCAGTCGCCAGTGTAGACAGAATATGACATCTGGGCTTCGTTGTCCAACGATTGGGAGCAGACAAATGTATATCATCTGGCTGTATGGACATCATGACGTCGGGGCCCTTGGTACCCGGGCCGTCGACTGCAACATCGCAATCGCCAACAGCCTTCGTACCGTACGTATCAGCGAAGACCTGAGACATGGGTTCGTGTTTTTCGAGATGCTTGACGATTGTAGGCTATATTGGTCCCGGTCAGTACACCGCACGAAGGAATAGAGCAAGGTGCGCTCATGGACAGAGATAAAGACATTGTAATCGAGGGAGACGCAGGTAGGCTGTGACAGGAGGAATGACGGAATGACAGTCTCCTTGATGGGAGGGCGAAAGAGAATATGAAGGTGGGGAACAGCAGGAACGCAGCCCTGGAGGCCGTAAACGGTGGAGACCAGCCATTTGAAACAGGTGTGCGTCCGTGACATGTGGGCGACGAACGGGACACCTGACGCCGACACGGAACGCCCAGACGCCTGCGCACGCCCGCATGGAGTGGACTGTAATATCCACTACCGTAAAAGCTTAATTACTGCCGAAGCGCTCCCAGGTCCAAACTGCACTGACCAATGCGACGGTGTCGTTGAAAAGCGACCCTAACGCCAATATTTATTTTTTTGAATTCGTTGTTTATACTCAACCGCCCATCGGCGACAAGAGTCGTGCTACTACACAGGTAGCTACGGTATGTAGTTCGGGGAAGTGCTATGAGTAGGTACTTAGGGGAGCGATGTTTGACTACTGCGACTGAATTAAGGAGCACAGGCTAAAATCGGAAGGTTAGGGTTACGCAATCAACGCGATATGATCAGTGAGTGATCCGAACAAGGGACCACACTCGGAACAGCCACGTTATCGCCCCTAGCGATCATTACCCTTGTTCTCTCTGCTGCGGCTCATTGCGTGATGGTTGATATGATAGAGTAGGGAAGTGCGTAGGTCAGGGCCATGAGATAGCTGACAGGCACTATGTCATGATAAACCCGCTCGTGGGAGAAGAATCAAGAAGAATAATGTCCAGCATCCAAAAACAGTCAGCGAGGCCGACGATCGGCTGACGTCTCATATATCTCATATCCAGTATTCGGCTCAAGACCTCTCCAACGCCCAAAGTGAGGCATGTGGGTATTTTCTGCTGACGTGCTCGCCTGGTTCGGTGAAAACGATGCATAAACGAAAAATATGTGAACAATCCATGTGACGCACAGTGATTTGTCAGGATCCGGAAATTAGTAGAAGCCCCATTTACACCTTATGCTGGTATTCGGTCGGGGGCAGTAGTACTGTACTGTAGTAGTCCAGAAACGCGACGAGAACAATTTGCACCTGAGGTGGAGGTGGTACCTACTTGACTTCATTAGCATGTTTCAAATTGGTTCGCTGATACTTCGGTTTCGTTACATGTCTTCCTGTACGTTCTTGCATCAACCACATAACCTCATTTTTCAGTCAATACATGAGTGACAGGGTCGTAGAAAGGGATAAAAAAAACTGTATATGTTCCGGAATAGTGTGGTACTCCTATGAGCACCTACCTACTCGATAGCAACAATACAGCCCCCAGGCAGGATGAAAACTCGTACATCATTAACGTAGTAGCGTTAGTGGAGAATTAAGGCAAATATGGCATAAAGGGAATGAGAGTAGTAAGGAGCAGCGCGTCGAATTCTATGCAAATGATGCGAACATGGGTATGAAATGCCCACGTCTTGGAAAAGTAGAAGTGCGGTTTGAGCAGGTCGCCACACGAAGCTTGGGATGGAAACAGGGCAAATCGTGTACACCTGTTGTAGACACTCAGCAAGGCGGACTCACAGCGTGGAAGGGGAGGGTTGGCTGATGGCGCACGTGCATGTAATACTGCCTATGATGACGTTGACGTCAAGCCCGCCTCCTCACGAATATCCGCCGTCCTTTGTCTGACGGTGGTGAACCATTCCTTGGCGCGGGCGGCTCGGCGCTCCATTTCTTCCGCACCTCGCACCTCGCGCGAGCGCTCGTCCAAGGCAACACGAAAGCGTTCTCTCAAATCCCACGATGCGAGGCGGAGTACCTTGCGCGTCTCGCGCGCGACCCGTGCGGCGTGGGCATCCGTGAACCGCTCTTCCTGCAATCCTTGACTACTTTCGAGCTTGACGAGGGAGTTCCGAATCCGCCTGCCAACTGTGCGTGGGACCGAACTTGGTAGCTCGAGGACGAAGTACGTGGTCGCACCCAGAATAAATGCGCCGAGTACTGGTGCTGCCCATTTACGTGTGGATTCATGGGAAAGTACATCCGCGACACGCACAGCGCCCTCCACAAATGCGCGAACGCCGACGGCTTGCCCCCCGATCATTGTGACCACACCGATACCGACGGACAGGACCCTGAGTGCGCTGGGCCCACTCTCGTCCTCGCTGTTCTCCTTGCCGTCTCCGAAATATACCCAGAAATGGTGTGGGACATCGAATAGATCAAAAGCTGTTGGCTGGCTCATTTCCGGTCGTGAGGCGAGGCCAATGCCGAGGCCAAGCGTACCGCCAGCGACCACGAGGCTATCCCGGCGAATCTTGCGCTTGCCGTCACGGCTACGACGGGTGCTGAACATCGCCTCGGGCATGAACACGCGGCGAGAGCGCTCGACACCGGCCGGAAGATACTCCTCGCCCAGGGTGAGAACCTGTCGAACGCCGGCGCTCGTTATGACACGCGCTTCGTCCTCGGCTTGCTTGACTGCCACGTCAAGGCTCGTAATGAGTGCCTTGCGCAGGTCTCGCGCATAGTCCCATAGGTTGAGCAGGCCAGGATATGAAGGCATTCGCATTGAGGAGAGTTCCACTCCGGGAAGGCCCTGACCGATCCGGTCGAGCGCATCTGATAGGACGCGCTGCGTCTTGCTACTTGCCAAGTGCACACCCTGTTCCTCGACGGCCTCCAGTGCGTCTTCCAGTGCTTCGCGGCTCCTTTTCATCCTTTCAAGTACGGGGAGAGCGGCATCGAGATCGCCCTTGGCACGCAACATCTCCGCCTGTGCGAGAATGGTATTTGCGCCCACGAGGAGCTCTATGTCCGAGAGCAAGTTTGATAGATATGTCGAGGCAGGATTGAGCTTCGATTTAGCGCGCTTGACCAACACGAAAGATCGCAAGGATGTCTCCAGATCTTCGAATGGAGGGTCATCCTTGCCCATGAGCGAGTCGACGAAGTGCACCAGGTCATTTGCATCTTCGTAAGTGCGAGGACTGAGTTCCCTGATTTGCTCGAGCACCATGCGTCGGCACTTCTCTTTGTTTTTGATCTGGTCAAACTTGTTAACCACGATGAAAACGTATGCCTTCTCGTTGCTCGCATTCCTGAGGAAGCTCCGGGCCGACTCTGTGAGATGGTTCTCTGCGGAAACGACAAAGACAATAACGTCAATCTCTTCCTGCCGAGCAAACAGTGCAGTCGTTTTGACACTGTCACGATTGAGGCCAGGGGCATCTATCAGAGAGATATCCACGACGCCATTGTTCAATAGTGATTGACTAAGAGGTCGTGAATCATTGAGGTAGAGCTTGAGTAACGCCCGTGAGTTGGCCTCATCGTCCATGATGGTGTCGAGATCGCTGAGACTGGCGCGCGTGAATGTCGACTGATCATGGATTTTGTAGGCGGCGGCGTCCTTGACGATGTGCACTTCTTCCACGTTATCGTTCTCCGAAAAGTCATGCACTTCGCAGAACGCAGTCGTACAGGGCTGCTGGTCGACAGGCATGACGGCACGTCGAAGGAGGACATTGACAAAGGTCGATTTGCCGGCATTTAGGTCGCCCGTAACGAGGACCTTGGACGACGTATCCTCAACACGGACGCGTAGCTTATCGATATGCTGCGCCGAGACGGCCATGCGTTCATCCACGAGATTAGCGATGGAAACTTTTTCAAGTTGTGAGACCAGAGCCCCCGCTCCTGACGATGAGCCCGGAGTACCGAGGTTAAGGTCGAGGCGAAACACCTGGAAGTCAGAAGAGCCAGACTCGGGGGTGAGTCGACCGCTAGCGTCTGAATCTGGTGGAGGCTCGTCGATGTCGTTCTCCTGAGCATCCGATAGGGAAGCAAGAGTAAGCGAGCGGGTGAGACTTCTCTTGAGGATGACGTCGGTCTCTGAGGAAGGATCGTCCGCGAAGGAGAGACAGTGGCGTACGCCGGAGCATTTGGGGTTGGGTTCAACAGTATCGGACTTGGTGCGCAGGGTTGGATAGCGAACCGTCCAGGAATCTTTATTAAATACTCGAATATCGGATAGAAGTGATTTTGCGGCGACGAGACCGCCGAGTAGACTGCAGCAATGTGGGTTAAGCACAAGTGGAACACACAGGCGAACGAATTACGCACCGGTCTTTCTGTTCAACGTATGCCTCCTGTGCCGCCCGAAGCGGATGAGACACCTCTTCTTTTGCAGTCATTTTGGAAGTAAAGTGGGTTGATATGCCGAGGTGGGATCAATGCCGTTGTTGTGTTGTGACCGCTGTCGTGGCCGTCGCCGTCGTCGTCGGTGTCGATGCGAAGTGGGTCTCAACACATAAATATATGCAAATAGACATTATGTAACTATCCACCTTGGAAAATTTTATTTCTTACGCAATCTACTTTACTCTTATCATCCAGAGTGGGAATATGTGGCCTCTAACCGCGACTTTACATAATCACCCGCGGTCACCACATCGTATTTGGCAGGAAAGTCATCCGAGATGCAGCTGGGAAGCGCCTGGGTTGTTACCATCAGTACTAGTGAAATCTTTGATACCCAGAGACACGTCCAGACTTGCCTGGAGCGGCACATTGTAATCTGTCCCAAAGAACAATGGAATGGAATAGCGTGCAACACCGGAGCGATTTATGGCGCGGTGAACGGTGGATCGGAATACGTCATCTTTTACACGTAATTATAATCAATCCAGGATCAGAGGTTGTGAGAATGAGCAACGCACTTGTCCAGCGTGCAAACTGGTCGCCAAGACTAAATGACGATAAGAAAACGTGGGTTAAGGTCAAAATGTTAAGTAACGAAACGCACACACTTTACGACAAGTGAACCTGGAATGGGGACAGCGTTGATCCACTTTCCAGCTGTGTTTAAGACCTGAAGGGCATTGATATCATCTTGCTGCCACAGAATCGTGAAGCACTGTCATGGTCATCAACGTCCACACTACTGGTGGTGCCCGGGCAAAAATAAAAATAAAGACCTCGTAGCTAGCGGTTTTTCTCTCGATCAATCGAATAGTATCTCTTCTCTATTTTTGTCATTCCACGTACTCGGTGTGTGAACCAATGCCAATTGTGCGATTGTCCACTACCCCTGTCTGAGGTGGATAATACAGCAAGCGCATTATGGCTGCAGGTTTTGTTATCTGCCAAAGCACTCATTTTCATGCACATTAGATGAGTGGCAGGTATTGACTAACCTTGTCGGCGAAGAAGTCCTCAGGCAAGTCCAACGCAAGTGCGAACAAGGGAAATAGATACTGTCCAAGGCGTACAGCCGCGTAGCTGTTTTCAGGTGCTTAGCATGAGTCTACAGAAGAGAAGGAGGACTTGCTAATATCCGAGTACTGCCTGCCTGAAGCTGGGGAGGAGCGTGTCGTCAGGCCATACATTTTGGCCTGCCATGGCACCATCTTCTTCCGATGGCCGAACCACGCCCGACCCAGGTTCCTCCCACCCCAAGTCAAAACCCTCGTGGAGGTCCCCGCGATTCTCCGGGTTGGTGTTTTCACCGAGTAGCGCGGTGTACCCCTTGAAGTTCTTACTCTTGTGAATGTCTAGCTAGGAAATCATTTATCAAAATGTCAACTACATGGGCCATCTGTGCGAAATGGGGATTCGTACCTCCAATTTCGTCGATTCTGAGAGGGCAAAAAACCTTTGAGCAGCAGCAAAGGCACCAGATATAGCTGAGCCTGGTATGCCATGACCTGTAACTGGGATCCATGAATATAATGTCGTTACGCTGAGCACGGCGCGCACCATAAAAGAACCCGACGTTTATTGATGCGTCACGGATTTGGTCTGCGATGTGTCTCTTGACAGTCGGGTCATCGGATATCGCACCCTTAAGGTCGCTGCAGTATGTTTTGAAGGACTTGATTGAACACGTATTTTCGCATGGAATAGACAACTCACATTATCGGAATCTCACCAAAGGTACCTGTCCCTGCCTCCCCTAGGAGCAATTCGATTGGTCTTTGAGGGACATCCGCCTTACTAGACATGATCAGTACAGTCGTAAGTGTCAGTCAGAAAGGGGATTGTTATCCTCCTTAAACCCTCGATTTCGGAAGGCTACGTAAGGCGCACCCGACAAACAACGCATATCGCCGCTCCTTCACCGACTATACTGTACAGACTCCCACAGTTTGACAACGCAAGTGTTGTAGTTTGTTGCGATGGAGATAAAATTGTCCGAGACCCGAATATACGTTCCTCACCACAGTACAAAAGTGCCCCTTGTGGCGAAATGCGTGTGCCCCCACCTCACCACTCCCTCACCTCACCCCTCCTTTCAACTACACATTCCTTATTACCGACTGGGTCGGGCTTTTTTCTTTTCTGTTCACGCTGAGCGTTTTGAATCTGCAACGAGCCTGCTCGTAATTACTTGCTAACACTTAGATCACTGATCCCGTCGTTTCGCCCAACGATTTGCAGAATGAAGTTCCTTTGTAGCCTTGTTTGCTTCGGCCTCTTTGCATCGACAGTATCGTCAGTTCCTATCGCTCGGAGAGACGTAAATGAAGCCCTTATTCCCCAATTTGGCTTCTCATCTGGTGTGAACCCAACTGGTACGTTCCCACCCGATTTACCATCGTTTCTGTGCACTGACGCGCTTACGTAGGCTCTGGTGATTGCGATGGCGCCGTGAAGGAGGCCAATGGTCAACCCATCAAGATTCCTTGCTCCTGCCCCCCAGACCGTTCCACCTTTGTCAAAGTAAGAACAAACCTCTGTCCATCTTTCGTGGCGATTGGGATCCCGCAGAAGTGACTGTTTCTAACCTGACATTCTCAGATCCTGAATGCGAATGTTGCAGCGGGCCACGTTCTCAATAATCCCTCTGTCCCCATCTCCTTTCCGGAAGACGGCTCCAAAGCATCGCAACTCGCCCGCCTCAATGCCGCGAGTGTAACGTTACAAAATCTCAATGGGCCCGGGAAGGGCTGTCCTATCGTCTCAACAACGTTCCAGGCCCAGGCGGCTGCTATCAATGCTGGTACCAACACCCCACCTCCAGCGACACCTTCACTCACTTCGACGCCGGTGCCAGCGTCGTCATCTGCGTCACCCACCCCACCTTCTACTTCAAGTGCGCCGACTGCCTCACAGATCGAAGCACTGGCACCCCCGCTCGGCTTCACTGCGGGAAAGAACCCAACTGGTAAGCACTCGTTTATCACTTCCACAAGGCATGGCTTACTTGAACCCCAAGGAACTGGTGACTGCGATGGAGCTGTTAATGGTGCCGATGGAAAGCCAATCAAGGTCCCCTGCTCTTGTCCTCCGGATCAAGCCACATTCAACAAGGTAAACCATCACCTTGGACGCAGAATGGGCACCCTCGTCTCACCGCATGCCATACAGCACCTTGTCAGCGATGTCCTCGCTCAGCATGCGGTTAACAATCCGACTGTCAAAGTTTCGTTCCCGCTCGACAGTTCCAAGGCTTCTCAGCTCGCACGTCTCACTGCGGCGAGCGTGACACTCCAAAATCTCTTCGGTCCAGGCAAGGGTTGCCCTGTTGTCTCTACAACGTTCCAGGCTCAGGCGGCTGCTATCAATGCTGGCACCAACACCCCACCTCCCGCAACACCTTCACCTGCTTCGACGCCGGCGCCTGCGTCATCACCTGCGTCACCCGCCCCACCTTCTACTCCAAGTGCGCCGACTGCCTCACAGATCGAAGCACTGGCACCCCCGCTCGGCTTCACTGCGGGAAAGAATCCAACTGGTAAGCGAGCACTTGTTTATCACTTCTACAAGGCATTGCCTACTTTAACCTCAAGGAACTGGTGACTGCGATGGGGCTGTTAACGGTGCCGATGGAAAGCCAATCAAGGTCCCCTGCTCTTGTCCTCCGGATCAAGCCACCTTCAACAAGGTAAGCCCTCAGATTGGACGCAGAAATGGGCACCCTCATCTCACTGTATGCCATACAGCACCTTGTCAGCGATGTCCTTGCCCAGCATGCAGTTAACAATCCGACTGTCAAAGTCTCATTCCCGCTCGACAACTCCAAGGCTTCTCAGCTCGCACGTCTCACTGCGGCGAGCGTGACACTGCAAAATCTCTTTGGTCCAGGCAAGGGTTGCCCTATTGTCTCTACGACATTCCAAGCTCAGGCCGCTGCTATCAATGCCGGTACCGCCCCGCCACCTGTAACTGTGCCCTCGCCCTCGCCCTCGCCCTCGCCCTCAACTTCGCCCAAACCGGCATCCTCACAGACGCCCCTCCCGACGCCCTCACCTTCCTCTGCCCCTGCCCCTTCCCCCACACCGTCCTCTGGTTCCCCGTCTTCTGCGCAGATCGAGGCCTTGGCACCCCAACTTGGCTTCACTGCTGGCAAGAATCCAACCGGTAGGCTTTAATCCCTCCGATCACCATCCCGCTAGGCGCTTAATGTGCACTTTTTTCAGGAACCGGCGACTGTGATGGCGCGGTGAACGGCGCGAATGGCCAACCGATCAAGATACCGTGCTCCTGCCCTCCGGACCAGACGACGTTCAACCAGGTGTGACCTCTTGTGGATTCTACCCAGAGCATGGTACTCACTACTTTCCCAAACGCCACACGTGGCCTAGCATCTTGTTGGGGACGTGATTGCAAGCCATGCAGTGAATAATCCATCTGTGAAGGTGTCCTATCCGCTCGACAACTCGGTACAGTCGCGACTCGCGCGAGTCAACACTGCACTCGTCACATTACAGAACCTTTTCGGCCCAGGAAAAGGATGTCCTGCGGTGTCGACAACGTTCTCTGCTCAGCAGGCAGCGTTACTGAAGCAATTATGAGGGTGCGGCAGTGAATGAATTCCGAAGAGAACAAAACCTTGCCTGCCGCGCATGTAGCCGTAGGGACATGATTAGGATCGGTCCTCTATCTGTTGATACGTGATTTATTTCGTACTTAAAAATATATATTTGTATCTGCGATATGCCACTGAGAGTGTGCCTTTCCTAAGTCCCTCGCACGCTGTTCACAACTTCACACGGTCACGGTCATGCGGAATTGGGTGGACCCATGTTCACCCAGTTCCCTTACCAGATAAACGAATGGTGTCGCCCCCAATAACGACGAGTCAATGTCCAGACGAATGCCAAACAAAATCGACCCTGGTCCGCGCTGTGGGCCGTTAGGAAGGATGCAAACTCGCCGGATTCAAGCAGGAGGAACGTCCAGAGACAGCATGGTCATTATTTTTAGCAAGGGCGCTAATGCTCACTGGGCACGAGGACGCCATGTGGTGCTGCCGGTGACCCAGATACGGGACAGTTCAAGTTTTGCAACTGGCAACTCTTGTTGACAACACTGCTGGCTCGGGTTGTCGTTTACCTCCACTCTTTCCTACTCCCTCCGTTCCTTCCTGGTTCGAGTTTGTCTTTCTTTCCTTGCCTTGTCTGGCTACAAGGTTATCCTGTTAATTCTTCTTGCGGTTCTACCTCGCAAGCCTACCTGTCGCTAGAGCTGTATCGATACCCAACAACGCTCACTCCGAGTCCCGGGAAAACCTCTCTCATATCCACGGTGATGGTAACCTCAAGACCCATCCGAGTCCTCACTCTTGTCCTGGCTCTTTCTAGCGTTGTCACCGCAGCACAGTACAGCCTAGTTAAGGAGTATGCCGGGACACACTTCTTTGACAATTGGGACTTTTACGGGAATTGTGAGTGACCGGTGACTATCGTCCTTCTGCCAGATTCTCGCTCTAAAGCGAATAAACGCAGTTGACAACCTCACCAACGGCGACGCGATGTACGTGCAGCGCAAAGCGCGGCTGAGTTCCCCTTCCCCTCCCTTCTTCCGCGACCTAGTACACGCTTAAGGCTGACCATCTGCACGCCGTTGTCGCGTGTTGAACAGCTTTGTGACAGCATCGCAAGCTGCGTCCGAACGACTCGCGTTCGTCAACTCGGCCGGAAACGCGGTCATGAAGGTCGACAATACGACGAATGTGCCGTTCAATGAGAAGCGCCACACGGTGCGCGTCTCAACCAAGGATCGGTTTGCGGTTGGCAGCGTGTGGATCGCGGACATGATTCACGTCCCGTTTGGGGTAAGTCACGCATTCTCTCGACCCTTGGATGACGACCGCTGCGACGGGCTCAGGAGAGAGTAGCCCAATCAGGGCTTTGAAACTTCGAGTCCCAACGTGGCGTTGAGCCCATGGCTTTCTCCTGTGAGGTCGCGTGTCCCCATCTCAACTGGCACCATTCGCAACTTGCAGAGTCTATACCCGTACTGATGCCGTATGCGCCCTCTGTTAGTGCTCCGTTTGGCCTGCCTTCTGGTCCCAGGCGCCGAACTGGCCCACGGGCGGCGAAATCGACATATTCGAGGGCGTGAATATGGTTCACAACTCACAGTCCTCGCTACACACCGATCCAGGCTGCACCGTCGTCAACTCGGTTCAAACGAGCACGCTGATCAATTCGACGGACTGCTCCTTCCAGGCGAACAATAATGAGGGCTGTGTCATAGAGAACCCTGATCCGAACTCATACGGTGCTGCCTTTGCGGCCGGTGGTGGAGGCGTCTTTGTTACGGAGTTTGCGGAAGTGGGTATCTCGTGCGTCATTTCCAGCCCGACCCTCGTTCTCGCATGCCCATCGCTCACAACGGATTCTTTCCCGTATCAGTGTTTGGTTCTTTTCAGTGCGTTCACGCTTCGGCCTTCTCGGTCAATGGTTATTGACTCTCACCTTGTAGCGCAGCAACGTACCCAGCTCGTTGCAGGGTAACGCGAGCAGCATCGATACTTCAGCGCTAGGGAAACCCGTTGCGAACTACCCATCCGGTAACTGCAACATTGACCGATTCTTTCAACCACAGAATCTCATATTTGACGTCACGCTGTGCGGAGGTGTGTCGCTCTTTTTTTGAGGCGCGAT
>Ga0307510_10000780_pt1 | contig 32982 bp, 30 predicted proteins | sample 12_EM_MG_FD_207224 | JGI IMG/M metagenome (GOLD analysis project Ga0307510, IMG submission 207224) | Populus trichocarpa ectomycorrhiza microbial communities from riparian zone in the Pacific Northwest, United States - 12_EM | ecosystem: Host-associated > Plants > Roots > Unclassified | place... | reverse complement strand
CGTGTCGGCGGCATCGCTAGTGTACGGGCGTGGGACTGATATGATCGTGTCAGGGAGATCGAGCGTGACAGATGGAGAACCGACGCTGGTTCCCTCTGGCGGGTGCGATTCGGACTCAAAGCTATCCACAGAGGACTCAGCCATGGTGTCCGAAAGCTCCGTGATCTTGAAATCCGGCTTGTAATCGCTGGCAATGGAAATGGATGGGATCGACAGCTGGTCGGATATTGAGACGATCGAGTCGCGCTTGCCTCCTGCGGTGACGACGGAAACCGTGGCGCCGGCTTTGCTCTTCATGTGAGGGAAAGACGACGTGCTGAAGAAAGACCTGTGAGTCGAGACCTGGTAACGTAATTGAAAATCATCACGTACGCATGAGAAGACCCATGGAGAGTGGCAGATGATGTTGAAATGCCGATACGACTAGCGAGCGATGTGTATACGAGGCGGTAATGTTGGCGCGCCTCATCCGCGAAGCCAAAGAACGCGAAAAAGATAAGTGAACAAGCGACGAGGAGCCATCGGAACATCTCGAGACCATTGTAGATATCCCGATTCTCCTTCCAAACGAAAGCCGGCACTTGCATAACTCTGGAATAGTTGCTGTGCACGTGCTCCCAGCTCATCCAAGGGAGGATGCCCTTCTTCGCATTGAGGACGATCACATACGTCGATATAGGAATGGTGCAGAGAATTTCGATGGCAGCAAGGGCCATCAGCCGGAAGTAGCGGCTGCGATTGAGGTTGCGGTTGGACGACCAGAACTGTCTGGACTGAGTTTCACGTTTGTAGAACGTGTGAATCGTCAAGACTGTGTCAAATGAGCCACGGGACCAAGGAATGATGATAGGCCAGGATACGCACCACAATAAACGAGAGATACGCAACCGATCACCAGAGGCCATGTGTAATACAACACAAATGCTTGCGGTACCAGAATTAGCGAAAAGATCGGCCCAACATCTTCAAATATGTCATAGCGATGTCCCGAAACGACGTATTCTGCATCACATCTGTGTCAACGACCTGGTCGGGGGTAAATGGCCAGTACTCACCGGCCGCCATCTGGAGAAGCGGGATGCCAATGCAAATAAGCAAATCAATTATGACTTTGCGGCGCTTTTCCGACCGTGTGACCATCACCGCCTTGGCGGTGGCAATCTTATAGAGGCGTCGGTTTATGCAAAGAGAGCAAGCCGGAATCGCGACGTTGAGGCCAGCTTGAATGCGGGTTACTGTGAGATGATTCAGTGAACGCACAACAACGGGCAACATCATCGAAAACCGACCGATGTCACAGTAGACCAGTACCCGGTCGATGATGTTCTTGTGCCAGAAGATCGAGTTTACACACTGGATCAGACAGCCAAGACCTGTCCATACCATGTACATACAAGTCCCGGTGTTCCAATCTGTACGGTAGCGTTCTTAGATCCCATGCTCTAACCATGCAACGAAAATTCGACGCACTTTCCAGGTGCCAGTAAAAGGGAATGGCACATAGGACGAAACCGAGGAAAGAAAAGGCCGTGTAGACTTGGTTCGGAAGCGGTGCCATCGCAGATCTCGAATGCGAACGTAGCGTTGACCAAGAACTGTGGCGGACGGGGTTCTATGAAGGTGACTCGCCTGAGGGTCGAGCAAAAGGCGAAAGTGAAATTTCGTACGTACCTCATAGGGGCGCTTTAAGAAGGGAAAGGCGACGCACCCAGAGGAAAGGTACGAAAGTGGTGGGCCGTCCCTTTGTGTATGTTAAGACGCCGTTAAAGGTGTGACCAAATCGATACAAACATACCGACGCCTTCCTTGGAATTTATTTGCCTTTATTTACATCTCCTATGGCCCCAGTGCAGCCACCTTCCTCGTATCCTTACTCCTTACTCCTGCTTATGGAGCTGCTGCCGCCCCTGCCCACCAAACCTTTGGGTTTAGCATCACATCGTCCGCCCTCAGCAACCCGCCCACGTTTTTGCTCTCGACAAACCCATCGACAGGGCCACGAACTGACGTGACGACGCAAGCAGCGGCTCTGCCGCACTTCCTCTCGAGGTTGGCTGTGCATACCACAGCTACCTCCTCCACGCCCATCGTTGGCAGGCTGCCAACGCCTTCGCCCACCGCTCCTCTGTCATCGGCAAGACGCCGATGTTCTCGCTGCGCCGCGCCTCGATCTACGGAGGGCGGTGACCTCACCTTCCGACTGGCAGCCAACACTTCGAGCACCAGCTACGAGGTTGCCGCCCCCCTACTCGCTCGTCGCACCTCATGGGGCTGCCGACGCCCTCGTTCCTCGCGCTTCATAAAGCTGCCGACGTCTTTGCTTGTTACGCCCCATGGGGGTGCCAACGCTCTCGCCCGCCGTGCCTCCATCCTCGGCGGGCTGCCAACGCCTTCGTCCGCCACGCGTCCATCTTTGGCGAGTGGTGGCCTCGCCTCACGACTGGTGGCTGACAATTCGAGCACCACCAGGCTCGAGGCCGCCACCTCCATCCCCGTACACCACGCGGCCTCGAGAGAAGAACTCGACCTGCGTCGAAATTCATACGACGTCAATGGCTTCATCGTCCGTTTACGCCGAGTCAATGGCGATGTTGAACGCGACGCAGCCGCTGCCATCGGATGCTGCGTCGTGGCTCCCGCACGATGCCCCCGCATCAACGCCTCATGCACACCCTTGCTCCTATTCGAGGAGCCATCATTGCCCTCGCTCGCTGAACCCTCGTCTTCACCGGGCATGGTCCTTGCTTTGCGACTCGCCGACGATGCGATTCTCGCGCCCGCCGCCTCGGCCTCCTCCGTCATCAACTTTCACTCGCTACACCCCGTCGTGTCCTTGGACCATCGTTACTCCTGCAATCCCTGGTGCCTTTTCCTCACCGCTTTAAAAATTACAGTATGTTTGGGTTTGAGGGCCATCACTCGCCCAATTTTTCATCCCCATCCACTATAATAGAGATGTCCACACTCGAAGGTGTCAATGGTACCACCTGTGATGCACAACAGTATCAGCAAAGCTTGTTGCCTCTGACCAGTCCCAATCGTTTCGTATCGTGATTAACATATGGCCAAACCATTGGTTTGGCGGTAGGCACACGGTTTCTAATCAGAGGAATATCCTACGTCATCGAAAGACGTTCCAAAATGGTGACTGGAAGCTGTTTCAGGTTCCCGCCGATATTTACATGGTGCGTTTCGGTAGTCGCCAGTGCCCACCTCCATATAATATGATACTGAATGTGTTGGCAGTTCTCCCTTTTTATATTTGATTTCCTTCCTGCCATCGGCGGCATTCTCAATGTCTGATGGGCTGGAGACGGGCAGGCGCAATGGGCTCCTACTGCGTGGCACACGGCATCATCAAGCAGATAGGTGCGCTTGGGACTGCATTGATTACACTTGTGAGTCCCTTGCCTCGTTGTCACCATGTCTGACTTTGAAGGGTATCGGTACACATCTTATCAGATACTTGCTATCCACACGTTCATCGCAGCTCTGTGGCGGACAGGAATTGAAGCACACGGCTTAGCTTTTGGCCTTGTTGGTCTCACTTGCGTATTCATTGCACTCCGGGTTGGCATCGGCAATGGGGTACACAAGAGATATGAAGCACCCTCACTCGTGGGTTATTTTATCTGCTATCCTTTCATACCATTTCCTTACCTTTGGTCCTGTCTGCATAGTACTGGTGCTGGATCAGTCCTCGATTCAACGCTGAACGCTTAGCCGGAGAGTATATCTGGATGTGGTTAGCATTATTTACTTCGGTGGTGATGTATATTTCACTGTGTCTATGGGCCGCTTGTCGATTGGTAAGAGGTGGTATGAGCTCCGCCTGTCCCAGCCCGGGCTGAAGGTGGAATATGTTCAGAGACGAACTAGCCTAGGACTGCTTTTGTGAGCTATGACAGTTGAATCTTGAGATATGAAATGACTTACAATGATTCTCTAGTTACTCACTTGCATATTCACTCGTCATCCTATATCGTCCCCTTTCAACAGGCAACTCGATAAATGCGTTGTATACCTCGACGCCCTCTCCGTTGCACGTTGGACGCAAATTCACCACCCCGACATACCTTCGGCAGACATGTTATTTGGACAGTCTATGCTTAACCTCTCCGGCGCCATCAACGTAGTCTTGTTCCTAATCATCACACCCAAACTTCTACTCTTCGCCCCTCCAGAAGTGCCTACCGAACTCGAAACAGAGATGTCCCATCTGAAAACGGACCCAGCGATACGCCCTGACACAGTTCAATATCAATATCAACACAGTCCAGAGACGACGAGGGTGGGAGTGGTGGATGAGTTAGAAGAACGATCCTGGAACTTTACTTTTGAGAGTTTTAGGGACAGTGGGGCACTATTTCGCACGGGATCAACCCAAAGAGACGGTTGACTAGGGGGTAATGCATCTCGTGGTACTAATAGTGACTTGCGCATTCGTCAGACAGCACCCTTGAGCCAGATCGGCATGTTTGTAATTTCATTAGGGTCTGGTTTGACCTGTTGCATAGTGGAACGTACGATAGTACAGGAAGAACGTCGAGGGATTGAATTGGAAGTTGTTCCAAGGGCCTGCTGACATCTACATGGTCTGTCTAATGATTTCCTTCCTGGCCTTCTTCACCTGACTTGTTTGATTTGAATGACAGGCCTCCCTTTTCGTATCCGACATTCTGCAGGCCATGGGTGGCATCCTTGATGTCCGGTGGGCTCACAATGGAATCGTCATAACTGGTCCATATTGCACAGCACAAGGCGCCATCCAACAAATTGGTGAACTTGGAGCTGCCCCTATCACCTTGGTTTGCCTCTTTCTTGTAATGTCCTTTGTACTGAGCAACTGATGCACGTCTCACTAGATTCTCGCTGTTCACACTCGTGGCGGCTCTGTGGCGAGTAGGATTGAAAGCTCGCGGCTTTGCTCTTTGCCTGGTTGTCATCGTAACCGTTTTTATTGCACCCTGGGTTGAGTTGGCATTGGCTCCGGCATTCACAAGCATTATGAAACCCCTACACCTGTGTGTTATTTCAACCTCTTCTCTTTCACACCCTGTTCTCACCAGACACCATCCACATAGTATTGGTGCTGGATCAGCCCCTCATTCCCGGGCGAACGCCTAGGCGGTGAATATATCTGACTATGGTCGGCATTATTTGCTTCGGTGCTACTATATATCCCTTTGTACTTTTGGACGGAGGGTCGCTTGGAGGTCGATGAAGAGAAGTGGTACAAGTTCCATATGTCTAACCTCAACCAACTGGTGGAATACACACAGAGGCGTGCGGCACTGGGGATGCTTCTGTGAGCCATATGGTATTGCAAACCCTGCTCATGGTCATACAGTTACCCCCTCGAATATTCCCTTACAGTCCTTCCTCTCTCCATCGCACGGTGGTCGTCATTCAATGGCAGCAACGTCTCATCGATCTCATCGGCGGCAACGTTTTTCGCTGTGTCGATGTACAATCTCTCAGGCCTCAGGGGCCATCAATATCTTCGTACTCCTGGCCGTCAGACCCCGGCTTCTCCTCTTGATCCGTCCCGACCCGGACGAGCTTGTCGAGCCCGAAATAGAACTTGCTCCTCATAATCTTCAAGGCAATGGCGATGCAATTTTCCTCGAAACAGCAAAATACCAACACAGTCCAGGGCCGACGACTGCGCTTGCAGGCGGATCTGGTTCTGGAAATAGCGCGGCAGTATCACGTGTCGGCTCTAGACGAAAATCAGCCGACGTGTAATATCATGGGGGAACAGTTATTTAGGTGGCTTCTACATATTGTAACGTTTTGAACACTCGTATACCTAACTAACTAATTTGTCGAGTTGTCACATTTCGGGAGTTTTTCCTCAAAGCTGTATAGCCTGTATTCAAAGCGCCACCCACTGGCACCGCTATCACATCAACTAGCCACCACGCCGTCTCCATATCGCAGTGACGGAGACCTATTGCCCATGGGCACTGGCACGGTACCATAGATGTAAATGTGCACAACGCTAGGAGCCCACTCCACTAGAAAACATGGCATGTCCCGGCCCGGCCTTCTCCGAAAGGGTATCCCGGTAATAACCAATATTGGCGCCCACTCGGTCAAACGCGGGTTGACCAGTACCCAATCTTGTGAGGAGTTTGCTACTTAATGTATGGACCCTCGACTCCAACCTCGGTATCAAAAAGTCAGTCAAATTGGGGATGTTCACTGCACTGTAAGGTAAAAAGCCCCTACACTGGTCACCGCCACTGTACCATATAAGGTATGGACATGACGCCCACCGGTGACCGGATTCCAAAGCTGCCGGAATGTGTCCCCCCCAGGTCAATATTTTTGCAGCAGGGGCCGGACATGACTCATGGAGTGGCCAATATCTCGTCGCTAGCATGTATGAGGTAGCTACTTGTGGGCCATCCAGGTCGGATTTGTTATATTATATTATATTATATTTATTTTATTTATCTTTGCCAGCGGTTTTACGATCTACTGGTAACCCTATGCCACTATGTTTGCTTTGCATTTACCGTAAATTGAATGGGGAGCCCTGAAGCTGCGACATCCTCGACTGTTGTTGATCCAGTTGAAACTTGGAGGTTATTTGTGGAGAAAATACGCATTTACCTTCTATTAGGATGCATGAGGTCGTGGTTGAGTTTGATGGGGTTTAAAGCTACCTTCGAAGTTCGGTGAACGAGAATGGAAGGTTGCCAGAAAAGGAAGGTCACCGTTGGTTGGTTGTTTGTCAACCCTGTTCACAGCCGCGCCTCGCTCGTTCTTTTTGCCCGTGACCACTCGATCATCGTCTCTCCTCGTGTTGCTCCCTCTCTTCCAACCACTATCACCCTGGCTCCCCCTTCTCGAGAAATGGAGGGAACACATAAACTGTCCTATCTCTCCTTTTACTCTGGCCCTGTGTCGTATATCAATCACATCAGCACCAGCGCATAATAGATGTCCTTTACAAAATGCCCACCTGGGACCAGCATGGGTCACTGATCGTCCCTGATCCATTACCTAGAGGGGAAACAAGATTTTTGCAAGACGTTTGTTGAAGACCATGTCAGATGTGGACTTAAAACCCTCATTGTCTACAAAACGTGTTCCCGTTGCTCTAGTGGTGTAGCGCTCGTCGAGGGCCGACGCAAGCTCATGCTCCTTGTATTGCAAGACGTTGACTAGGTTCTCTAGTGGCATGTCGAGATGCATGTCGCAGGACGAAAGTCTGATGGTGTCCAACTCGGCTCAACCTGGGGGGGTGGGAGAAGTGAGGAGTTTCCTGTGATCAAGAGGTGCAGAGACCAAGTATGTCCATCGTTGATTTCATTCCGCAGCACTGAGGACTACGCCAGTTTCCAGTTATAGAAAGAGCCTAAAAAACGCAGCTGGGTCGAGAGATGATCATGACAAGAACTTGAATAGCATGTCCTCATTACGATGTCTGAGAGGTGAGCCACTAGCCTTGAATCGTTTCACTTTGAGGAACCAAGAAAAAATGGTTGCCTGTTGACGCAGGTCATCACTCAGAAATGCCAATTGCTTGCCAAACGCCTTGATGTCATACACGACGCCCTCTGGTCATTGTTTCCGATCGGCATGGGGACATATTAGTACTACTGTCATCGAGTCCATGATCGGATGCCCTCTCGTGGTCTGAAATGCAAGCTCATGGGCTATGCTATAACACTGGACTACAAGGCGGCGAGTGTATAACCCTGCGTAGGGGTTGAAAATCCGACTTAGGTTCGAGGCATGCCCCAAAACTCTGTCATGAATACTTCACTGGAGGAGAATCTGAAGACTAACCGTCTTTAAGCATCACCTTGGATGTTTGAAGGCGGTGTCGCAGATGGAGATAAGTGATGTACGCAGAATCCTAGGAAGCAAGCAAACCATGGCTGATGCCAGTGCCCGTCTGACGTCGCCCAGTTTATGGCGGAGGTAGGATGTGCAGATCAAATGAAATTGTGATCTCATAGGTCAATCAATCTGGATTAGACCAAAGGTCGTCTCGAGGCCGAGAATCTCGACAGGGCAGGCAACACCATCATGGGCGCCCTGAATTTTCTGTAAAAGGCATGCGGTAACCCAAATAACAGCAAACTTTCTTGGCGCCGACTTGGCTTCGCTTTTGCTCAGTCATTTCCGCACTCTTGTTGCTCGATAGCTCGACCACCTGATCACTCAATCACCAAATGTACGCCCACACCCCACCCGAGAGATGTGGTTTCCTAATCACACTCGACAGAAATCCCATGGAACAGAATGGTATCTATAACTCTGCTGGCGTTGCGGGCTCTTCCGGACGAGGCCCATCGCAGGTGAGGCGATTTCTCTCAAAACCGGCGTATGGTGCGCTAATCTTCGCACGTCGACACCCTCCCTGTCTCTTCCTATCGGAATCGAAGCAGCAGTCGCTGGATTGCTCCGTATGTGGGGTCTCTTTTACGCGAGAGCAAGAGCGAGGCAGACATTTCCAGTCTTCTCACCTCCCGTGTTGGTTATTCTGTCCCTATCAGGGATGCAGATGGAGAGGTGATCGCGTGGACGAGTTTCAAAGGCACTTGACTACGCAGAAGTGCGGGCCAAGACCTACCCAGGAGCAGCAGTATCAGATATACAACGTGAAAATGGTGATGAATTGGATCAAGAATTCGCAAGACGTCAATTTTCTTTCGACTGCTCAGAACTTTGCAGTTGACCTCGTCAAGGAGAGGGCTCTGGAACTTGGGAAGCAGGAGTGGTTGGGGGATCCCTGGGGTCGTTCGGGGAGGCGAGGCGGAATTTAGGCGTCTACCTAGGCGTCTAATTATTTGTAAGCATGGGGATTGGTGGATGTGAACCATCGAATTGCTTTCGTACGCTCTAACGACGCACTTGCCCGGACCGCCTTTTGACCCCAGCAGTTTCATGTTCGTTGTATACTTCAATTTAAGGAGTCATATTCTCGATAAACAGGGAGTTAAGTAATAGATGGGTGGTGAGAGTCGGACAGCTGCGCTGGCAGAAGCCAGAAGCCAAAGTTACGCGCCGCTTTGGGTCCACTGGCATCAACCATACCGTACACCCATTTCGTAGGTAGTAGGCTGCAAACCCCTAGGACTGACCGCCATCTCCCGCCGAAATCGATCAAACCGCTTTAGAGCTTTCAATACCGTGCCTGAGCACATCGACATGACCTCTTTCAGTGAGTAACTGGCGTACATAGATGAAAAAGATTTGGCTGAACGCTGGCTGCTCTAGCCATACCCCACGCAAGGTTCATGTCCGGCGGTTCACATCTGGGCTGTACGTGCCCATAACTGACATGTGTTGTGCTCCACTTATCCGTCCCAATGCGACAGAGTCACTTTCTCCCTGGATGGAGGGAACCGCGAGCTCCTCGCAATGACGCTCATAAACGCTTAATGTCATTCCGGTTCCCGTACCCATACCATACGTCCTCTACGAGTCGTTGATCATAGAGTAAGGACCGTGAGGAGCTTAAGATGCACCTGAAGAAACATGAGGGCGGCTCAAAACCCGAGCGGGGACACCGCGACACATTCGAAAACTAGACCGTGACTGGGTCAATCGCAGTCACCGTGAAACACTTCTGCGGACGGTGCACGGGAATTGCGCGTGAAATGGCGTGATGAGTGGCGCAAAGGGCAACAGGGGTGGGTGTGCCAGAAAGGAGCTAGAAACTATTGTCTAATAGGTAAAACGGGCGTAAAAACGGGGGCATTTATTGTCTTTTGAGTGTCGATTTGTTCAAAGTCAGTGGGTTCGAATTGAAGTGAGGGAAGGAGGCAACTCACGGGGACTCAAATTGGTGCTCGGTGAGCATGATGTGAGCATGCCCTCCGTGGGCAAGGAGAGATTGGACAGATGGGTTGGAAGCTGCAGCCAGACTGACGGCTGCTGGGGTTGCGAATTCATTTGAGGGTACTCGTGAAACTTGTGATACGGGAGGGCCATCATCAGAAGGACGGTTTCATTTTCACGGATCGCATCATTTTCTGTCCGTTTCTTGACCCAAGTTAGTTGAAACGAAGGGGGATACAACCCAGGGGTATTACCCCGTGTCAAGGTCTCTCCATGGGTCAGGGCAAGCCTCCTCAACTCGAGGGACTTCTGCTTTGCGAGTCTTCCTTCAGTTACACGCGACGGACGAGTGGGGAAAGACCCGCGGGTGACGTCAGAATTGTCTGGGAATTTACTCACGCAGCGGATAGCGGGTTGGTAATGCTAAAGGCGTTATTAATTAAGTGATAAGCAGGGTTCCGAACGGAACGGGCACCCGAATGTGACTAGGGAAACAGGTAGAAGCGAGCTGCTCCTAGCACGACTGGCTGACCATGAGACAGATGAGGCCTGAGTAGGCAGCATGCTTCTCTCCGCCATTTCTCCTTGATAACTGGGTGAGATGTGGAATGAGTTGGGAATGGGGCGGTTGAAAGAGGCCGGACAAAAATGCCCGGCGCAAGGAACCCTCGTGTCACACTCGCACCATGGTTACCTGGTAGGCGCCACGGAACAGCACATTCGTATAGGCGAACATTTGGGGAATAGCCTGGTGTCCTGTAATCGCTAAACGGCTAAGGGGAAATAATAATAATGAGGGTTCGGGATAATGAAAGTGTGTTGAAGATCGGGCCGGTGGCCCGAGTGAGCAACCGTACCGTACACGTATGACGCGCGGAACTCAGGTTAAATGCATGATCACCCAAGCTGACAAAGCGCCAAACGCCAAAACACGTTTGCAGCTGATCGTATCACTGACCGCTGCCGCTGCATTTCCCAGTACGCTGTAATCATCTCATGTGCTCCTCAAGGGTGGACAGGTGATGCGGGTCGTCCGAGTCCTCACTGGTACCACTGTGGCAATTCCGACGGAGACCGTGCGTGCCACAGATATAAACTCCAGAATTAATTAGGCCATGACATGCATGACATTCAACGTCATTGTAATATTCATGTCGCGATGTAGCTGTTCTGGGTGTTCCTTGCGCCCATCGGCGATTGTTCTAAAGAGTATTATAACATCATTTCCAATGTTTCGAGTTCGTTTCTGGAGTGTCGATGGGACGTGAGCTTGTGTGGTATATCAACCGCTGCTGCGCCCTCCACTGAATAAAAGACGATGCAACGTGCGTCGGGCGGGCAGGTTCGGCGGCAGAATCCGACCATTTGGGCTCCGCAGGCCATCCAAGTGACGCCGGCGTTGGCTCTCGACATCCCCCCAATTCCCACGCGGACCAGGCTCTAGCGGGCACATGCTTCTTCAGGCACCTCGACTGACTTTGATACGATGACAGTGTTGAACGTAATGGTTCACAGGGTAAGTTCATGGATCAGTCTCCTTTAATCGATATTATTGAAGCTGTTCTGTTCTGCTTAGTGTGAGAGTAGGTCATTTGACCTGGCCAAGACCCTTAGCAGACCCGGGCCCATCCCCCTTTCGACCCCGGAATGGAAAGAGGAGCATAGAGTGCTTCCGGTAGCACGCGTGCCAAATGATCAGAGGCGTACTGGAGAACCCCATTTAGCAAAAGCCGTGGGTCCCCGCTAGTCTGTTTACTCACCAATATGAGGAAATAGAATGGCTCAAACTTCGGTGAGTTAATTGAGCTTGGTATAACGGGGACAAAAGGCACCAAGCACCATTGGTTGAAGCTCGGTAAGTGAACACAACTCACCGGAACTTGGTTATTTGGATTATACAATGTGCGATTAATTGCGTACGGTGCGTTTCGTAACTACAGTAATGGCCCCGACTCGATTATCGTCACGAAATTACGACTGAATTCTGATAGGAACGGATCTAGGTTGTGGGTTCAAGAACTACAAATGTCCACAGGCACTCTGGCACTAGCCTTTTGGCAAAGGCGTGGCACATTCACGGATGATACAACGATGAGCCGTGACAGCCGTCCATATTGCCTAGAGATGGGATATTCTGTGCAGAATGAACCGCCGACTGACACAGCCTGCGAGTATAACTACCCTCAGCAACGTAGTTGCACGGCCTCTGGCGTGGATATATATACCACTGCTCAGCACTGTTGTTGGGGTCGGGTTTTCTATCCAATCCTCCGTATCTCCCACCGAGGACCATGTAGTCGCGTGACACTGGTATCTGCACGCGTGGGCGCTTAATACGCCACGCGCCGCACGTTTGCTCCGCCGCTCATTTCCTCTCGGGAAAGCCCCGCCCAATCATTCAACCACAATTGCCGGGCTTGCCCATTCTCGTCGTCTCATGTCTGACACCGAGGCACGGTGCCAGGCAACTTCCGCGCCGTTTGGCCCATAGCAAGGGCACCTTGCCAATAGAATATTCCCATGACTCTGCTGAGATTTTAAAATGGCCAATATCTTGGTCTATTTAATCCCCTCGACCTACGTCTTATGACTAGCGACCAGATACGACATCCTATCCTGCAACAGACCTCCATTCTGATCAACTACGGCACCTTTCGCCCATGTCCGGCGCACATAGCACCACATCCGGTGCTAGTAATAGGTCTTCTGGATCAGACTCAGCCCAGGTAAGAGAACATGGTTCGCTTTTTCTACGCTGGAGCCCTGAAACATACTCTCCACGTATCTACCTTCAAGCAGCAAAAAATTATTTGCATCGAGTGTGGGAAGTCTCTCGGTCGGCAGCAGGACCTCGACAGGCATTATCAGTCACTTCACCTTCCGCCTTGGATCTTCTGTCCGAATTCGCATTGCCGATGGCGAGGGGAACGCGTGGATGAGTTTCGGAGGCACCTGGGTCAACAGAAGTGCGGCGAACAACCTGCTCAAGAGCAGGAATACCAAATTTACAACGTGAAAATGGTCCTGAGCTGGATCAAGAGCTCGCAAGACAACGATATTCTTTCGACTGCGCAAAACTTTGCAGTTGACCTCATCATAGAGAGGGCATTGGAGCTGGGGAAACAGGAGTGGTTGAAGGATCCCTGGGGTCAGCATGCCGAGTCGAGCGGGTGAAAAGTATCCCGAGGAGATTTCGTTTCACAATATTCTAGGCAGTAACTAGTATGTAACGTAGCATGGTAAATAGAAAGAGCAGCGGGTCTGCAGTTCGACTAGTGGCCAACCGCTTTTGATCGTTACATGCGTTACCTGTGTTTTGATGCTGCAAGTGTGGACACTCCGCCAAATGCAGATGCTACTGCGGTTTTCAAGTTCGATTCATGTCATGTGAGATGTGAGAATCATCCGGAAAGCTGATGCTTTGTTGAACTGGTGAGGTCCGTGGGATTCGGAGCGATAGCGAGTTCGAATCCACCGAGCGAGACGAGTGAATCAGCCTTGAATGAATACTAGCACAATCGGGTAAGGGCAAGGCCTTACAAAGTAGGCAAACCTTGATGCTCATCGGGCGTCATGACGGAGTGCCGGACGGTCCCTCCGGCCCGGTCGCCGGTACGGCGTGCCAACGCCGCACTTTTTTGGGTTTGGTTTCCTTATTTTTTTCTCAACAATAATTTACAGATTCGTGTTCAGCATGGCCCAGTCAACGGTTCGTACGTTCAAATTTGACATGCTCTTCACTATAGCAACGTTCAAATGATAATCTCTGCCCCTGTGACAGGAAAGGTGTGTGTTGTCGCAAAAATGAGCTTTGAAACGATGTACTGATTCAACCAGTCACCGTAATTACCGTATGACGACATCACCCTTGTAGACAATAAAAGCAAAATGGCGAACAAACCATTACGACGACGTCGCCGCCTCGTCGGTCCGATCCTAAGGGCGACGCCCTGAACAAATCTGAATCCTCTTTTTGCCAATGACTCGGTCGGAGAACAAGAGATCGCCCGAATAGAAGAGAAGACGAGCCCCATTTACAGCCTTGATGGAGATCATTCCCACGTAGGTTGAAGGCTCGCACGTTCATGAAACTATAAGGGTCACTACTGGGGGTGATGCCTCGTTTCCGCTGGTAATATTTACGAACGCTAGAAATCCCCTGGTTCCTTAGCCAGACTCCAGTCACACTCACCACGCGCTCCGAACACCTCGTTTGTTATCTCATATCCTGCTCTCCTAGCACCCACCTCATTCCCTCTTAGCCCCAAATACCAGGAATGCACAATCCTAGCCCTCCCGTACTGCTCTATGCCGCATATCGATTGCATCAGGGAGGAGAAATTTTCCAATTGCCATCCTATGACGGAACAGGGTTAGTGACCAAGTACGTCTATCGTCGGTACTATTATACCAGCGCTGAGATTGCGTGCATGTTGCCAATGGTAGAGGTAGCCTAGGAAATGTAGCGGGTTCGAAGGGATCATCAAGACACGAACAGGACCACGAAATGGGAATGTTCCCGTGCTGTCCAAGCTAGAGGTGAGCCACCAGTGAAGAGGTCTCCAGTCCGGGAGGGCCAGAAAGGTTAACCTGCCAATGTAGAACATCACGCAGAAACACCGGCTATTCGCCACACTCCTCGAGGTCTTGCCCGTTACCCCATGCCTCACCAGAAGGTCCACGGGTAATCGTCCTAGAACGGCATGAAGCCACTGTTCATGCTGGTGTCATCAACAAACTACGAGACTGGATGCACCCTCGTGATCTAAAATGCAGCTTCATCGATTGTGCTGTACGCCGGACTACAAGACGGAGAGCCAACTCCGACACCCTAGCGGTGGTACCGCTAATGTCCGGTCTGACAGATTCGCACCCAGAATTGGCAAATCTGCGGAAACTTCACCGCTGGACCACTCACAGAGACCACGTCGAGCAGTGGGTTGTACCGTGCGAATAACGAATCTGTGCTGCTAGCCACTTGTATTATGTTAGCCCCGTCTAACTGTCCGAACGAGAGCGCGCCTAAAATTGACAAAACGAACACGAAATTGCTCATATCGGCAAGTAGCCTCAGCCTGTGGAACCATAGAACTGACGAAAGCTATTCAATAGATGACAACTAAACCGGTACAGTCTCCTTGTTCGTAAAAACATTCACTGATACTAATCATACGCTCGACGCCAAGCGACGCCTCCCCGAACGGCCCCATGGATCCTCCAACCACTCCTGTTTCCCCAGCTCCTGCGCCCTCTCTTTGATGAGGTCAACTGCAATATTCTGGACAGTCGGAAGAATGTCGCTGCCATGCGAGTCATTGATCCAACTCAGGATCATCTTCACGTTGTATATCTGATATTGCCGTTCTTCGGGCCGTGGGCCGCACATCTGTGTGTTCAAATGCCTCTGAAACTCGTCCACACGAGTTCCCCTCCAGCTGCAGCCCGAGTATGGACAGAAGATCCAACAGGGGAGATGATGCGATTGGAGGTGCCTATCCAATTCTTGCTGACGCGTAAAAGAAATCCTACAACAGGCGGGAGAAATCAGAGATCGCCTCTTCGAGTTGAGTGGGTTAGAGAAGGGGGTTTGTGTATGCATTAACTGGAAGTGTCGGTCTAGTACTTACTGACGTGGACAGGACTTCTTACATGCGGGACAAATCCTTCGCCCAGAACGGCCCCAGGGATCCTCCAACCACTCCTGCTTCCCCAGTTCCAAAGCCCTCTCCTTGACGAGGTCCACTGCAAAGCTTTGGGCGGTCGAAATGATGTCTCCGCCTTGCGAGTCCTTGATCCAACTGACAATCATCTTCACATTGTATATCTGATACTGATGTTCTTCAAGCCTTGGGCCGCACCCTTGCGTGCTCAAGTGCCTCTGAAACTCGTCCACACGAGTCCCCCTCCACCTACAATTTGAGTGTGGACAAAAGATCCAACAGGGTAGATGGGACAACTGTATGTGTCTGTCTAGTTCGGCTTGTCGATGACAGGTATACACACATGCAGGGCAGAGTCGAGATTGCGGCTTGAGGGTAGAGGACACGGAAAAAATTGTTCATTAGAGTGTAAATATTGCGGGTCATTTTTACGAGAAAACTGTCTCACATGGACCCCGCCTATTTTAGATTTGGAGGCGTTCCCAGCCTGAGCAGCACCGTGGATATCATTTTGCGCCATGGGCCCTGTCGGGTTATATCAGGAACTATCATCTCTCGGTAGGGACATCGGCGTACGTCCTGATAGATTTTGGTGGGTGAAAGAAAAGGAAAAGCGGTGAAAGTTCTGCGCCCCCAGTTTGTTACTGTTTGGGGAGGAGTTTCCCGACCCGGACCCACGTTCAGCAACCCAAAAGGCCGTAGTATCTTCGACCTCATGCCTCGCACCGCTTTGTCTGCATTCTGCGGTATAGTGGGCGGCCTGTGGATGTACGTGATGATCGACTCCCAGTACAGTATCACATTGAAGCACTGATCGGGCGAGCCGTCTTCCGCCAGCCGTCTAATGTCGCAAAATCGGGAAATGGCCTTATAATTGTCTCTATATGACTATTTTAACCAAATTAGAGCCACTTTATTAATCCAGTTGAGCAGTTATGGTAAATTTAAGTAGTTATATGGGGTATTATCAAGGGCTTATGATCCCAAGGCAAATTATAATGCTAATATAAGCTGTCTTATAAGCCAACTTATAGAAAATCAAGTCTTGGTTACCATAATTATAAAGCCTATTTCATTATATCACCTTATATCATTCCCAAATTTGCGACAAAGGCCCGTCTTCCGCGTAGCGGCGTCTTCTTCAACCGACCGTGAATGTCCAACCTCGATTCAATCGCTGTTCGGGAAAGAAATTCAAGTTTTAAGGGAACCAACCCAGCTGGTGCTTCGCGGCCTGGGTCCAGATTTCATCGAAATTTCATCGATTTTCATCGACCGATCCAGTCGATCGCGATCTCATTCGATCTTCCATGTCTCTCTCACTCACTTTTTCTATCCTTCTAGGATTTGCACGACGTCATCCGCGATACCGTTCGTTCACCCCAAGCTGCGGTCAACTGCAGTTAGCCTTCGGAATTATCGTCTGATAGAGCGCCCAGGAATGGTTCTAGTGCATGTTTCCGGTTCCGATTAGGGCTTCCCGCTCAGGGCTGTCCGAGCCGGCTCGTTGCTTATAGTCATCGAAAAGAAAATCCATTAGCGCAGCATTTCGGGTTGTGAGGAGGCACTCAATCCCGTGGTGTGGGTCATTGGACTTGTACTAACGACGCTGTCATGTCATTCTAGGACGATCGTTAGAAGACCTTGTGAGAATTGGACGTTACGAGTGCCCGCGTGGACTCGAGGTTCAACACATCAACACAAACCGGCAATGGGTTGGTATTTTCGCATACCATTGATCATTTTCCACGCCAGCTGGCCAATATTTGCCCCTCTCGAACCAGTATTCATCGCTGCTGGCCCGTCTCTCGGACGCACCACCGGCGTTGCCATTTCGTCGTTCATTTCGAGTCCTTGTCGTGGTGATTGACATCACGGTGACCCGGTCACCACCACCTATCAGCCAGTACAAGTTTCCAGCCCCAAGTCCCCTGCTACATTTCCTAGGCTGGAAACAATGGCAGAGGATAAAGTTCTGCAATAACAACACCGATGACGGACGTACGTTGTTGCGGCTTCCATCAATCGTAGGGGAAAATAGGAATCTGCCCTTATCTTCTTTGTTGTGCGATCGATAGACGATGTACTAACGCGGGAGTATTGGGGTCTCACCCTAGTGTGTGTGTTCCTCATATCTTGGGGGAAGGGAGACCGACGGGGTTAGAGGAGAAAGGGAAGGGGGAAAGTCGACGAGGTTGGAAACGAAGCCCGAAGGCTCTCAGGCGACCGTGCTGGGGACCCTTATGGCTTCTTGGACGTGCAAGCTTTAAAATTCGATCTACGGAGGGTGGGTTCAGTCAAGTGTAGTAGAAGCACTCGCAAAGTAATCAACTTGCGGCGATTGTGGGTGGATTAGTGCTACTAGTATTGCCAGCCTCACTGGGACCTCGGGAGTCTTTTCCATCGCCAGAAAATCACCCCAACCGGACTTAACCGGCTTAACCGGTTAACCTTCCGTCTTCCGAGACCGGGCTTGTCGTCTCTTCCGTTCGAACATAGTATGTCACGCTCTTCGGCTTGCCGATCAGATCATTGTACAAGCAGGGTTCAAGTTCGCTCGTGGGCGCCGCGCTCGGAATCGAACAGATCTTACGGCTGCGGCGGCAACGCCGCAGGACGTCGAATCAAGCTCATTTTGCGTTTCAGATTTTCTGTCAAAAGGACAGGGACTATACTACCCAGAAACGTAATAGTGCAAAGGCGATTCGACTTTAAGCTGCTTACTGCATAAAATGGCCGAGCGCGTTCTTTTTTGTAAGATGAAAAACAAAGAAATCCAAATTGTGGGGCGACAGTTACTATTAGTGGCAGCCTTGGGCGAAGTGGTGAATTTAAAACTCGCTATTTCCTGAGTCTCGAATTTAAGCAAGGCGTGAGCTTTACGAGTAGTTGCTCATGGAGGGAGGACTATGAGGAAGAGCTAGGTCGCACCTGAAGAGACGGAGGGTCAGCTCAAAACATGGGCGAGGGCAACACGACATATTCCAGGCTGGATCAATCGCGGTCACGCGAAACACTTCGGCGGAAGATCCATGGGAATTGTGCTGTATGCGAGTGGCATGGCGTAGTATGTGGATAATGTGGTACGAAAGGCAGCAGGAGCGGGTGCGCAAGAGATGCCCACAGCGGTGGGCGTGAGCGCCAATACCTTGGTGGAGGAGAGACGATGAGTTAGGTACTATTCTTCGATAGATATTAGGAAAATGGGCACAGGGATCAAGGATTTATTGAGTTGTTGCTTTTTGAGTGTCGATCTGCTCAAAATAAGGGATTTCGAAGCTGAGGAAAGGGGGAAACTTATGGGAACTCAAGCTAGTGTTCGGTGAATATGACGGGCTCATGCCCTCGGGAGGAACTTGGGTGAGGAGGATCGGACAGATACTAGTAGGCAGGAAGCCGCAGCCAGATTGGGAGCTATGGAGGTTGTGAGTTCAGCCGAGGGTACTCACAACGATTGTGACACGGAAGGATCACCCAAAAGACCATTTTCCTCCCCCGGATCGTGTCATTCGCCGTATGTTGCATGGAGAAGCATCTTGGTGCAGGTCCGGGGGGAAAAAGCAGATACAACCTAAAAATATTATCCTGTGTCAAGGTCCCTCCATAGGTTGAATCGGAGGCAACCTTAGGTCCTTGGTCAATTCGAGGGACGTGTGCGGTGCCCAGCCTTCCTTCTTCTCCCAATAACTTACGGTGAGTTACACGTGAACCTTGACGTGAACGACTCGGAGTGGGAAAAGCTGGCGGGTGGTGTCAGAATTGTCTGGGAATTTACTACCGGCAGAGCGGACAGACGGATGGCTGATCAAAGCTAAAATCGGACTAATAAGTATAAAGTGCTCCGTAGGGTTATATACAGAAGGTGTACTCAAATGGATTCTAAAAAAGGTTCAAAGCGAGCTGGACCTACCGGATGAGAGTGTGATGAGGGTCGGAGTCGGTAGCGGGTGGCTTTCCCCTTGGTGACTGGGTGCTCCCGTGATGGCTGGAGTGACAGCACGATATAAGAACCCTGAGGTGAGATGTGGAATACCAATGACTCGGAGTTGGGGCCGTCGCGGTTGGGAAGGAGGGAGGCTCGGCGGAAATAAAGGCACCATACAAGGAACCCTAGCGTCACACTCGTACCATAGTAATCAGTCAGGTACCAGACAACTGCGTATTCGTATAGGCGAACATTGGGGGGAGATTGCCTTGTAATCACTAAAAGGCTGAGGCGCGAATACAATGACTTGAATAGGACAATGAAAGATGGTTCAAGCAAGAACGTGCCGGTGGCCGCGGTCCGGGTCATGTCCAACTCACGTAACTGACTCCGACGTTCGCCGTCTCCTGCTACTACGTGGCTTCAAGATACCCCCTGTGGGAGTAGAGCGCTATCGAAACAATCAGTTGAACGCTGCTCTTGGACCCACAGCTTCGCTATCTACGAGACTCAGGTTTAGAAGCACCTTGGACAGGTGTCACCGTGACAGTGACGTCTCCATCATGATGACCATTGACATGAAACGTTGACTATTGCAGGCGATCCTCTCACTGACTCAGCTGCAGCCGCTTTTCCCAATTGGTGTACTGGCGTATTTCCACGGCGATGTGCGATTGATTGTGTACTACTGTACATATTTAGTAAGGCCCAGATTCCTCTATTATCGCGATCATCACGACTGAATACTGATAGGGACGGACCCAAGCTATACATTCTGGTCCTAAAAACCCTGCGCGTGCACCCTGGCACAGTGGCACTGGTACATGTCAGTGTATGGATGGCACAACGCACAACGATGAGTCATCTGGATTGCGCCCGGCGGCGGAATAATTTGTGCAAAATGGACCGCCGTGCCAGTGCTGACACAGCCTACCAGTACTCCAACTACCTTTGGCAACATGGTTGCATAGCCCTTGGCGTGGATATATATACTTCTGTCCAGCGCGATGATTGAGATTGGTCTTTTCCATCCAATATTTCGTAGTCCCCTCCGGGACCGTGTACATAATCGGCGCTGATCGTTAATGGTAACGTCGTCTCCCTCGGAGCCCGCTCCGCTCATTTCCTCTGAGCGATGACCTGTCCAATCAATCCAGTCACACATTATCGACTCGGAGATTTCCTGTTCTTGTCGCGTCGTTTCAGACACCCGGTACGGTGCCGGACAGCTACTGCGCTGCTTGCAGTGACGCCCAGCCAACGGTACCTTGCCAATGAATTATTCCCATGACCTCTGCTCAAGCTATAAATTTGGCGACTATTTCAGGCGATTTTTGTTTTCTTCGATAGCCAATGGCAACAAGCGGCTAAAACATTCCACTCTGTAACCGACGTCCATTTCAATTATCCACACCACCTCTTCCCATGTACGGGGGACAAAGGACACCCCAAATACTGATGAGGACTCTGGATCGGGCTCGGCTCAGGTGAGAGAATTTGCATCATGATTCGCCTTGTATGCACTGCAATCACGACGCATACTCCCCTCTTCTCGAACCCTAAGTAGTTAACACAGATTAGCTCCACATGTGGGACGCCCAGCGGTCACCAACGAGAACAAAATAGACACTACCACTCCATTCGCCTCTCTTGTTGGATCTTCTTCGGCATCCAGGTTGCATCTGGCGGAGAGATCCCATGGACGAGGCTCAAATGCACCTAGATAAATAACCTGCTCTGCAGGAGTATCAGATATACAAAGTGAAGATCGTCTTAGATTGGATCAAGAACTTGCAGGGCAACGATATTCCTCTGATTTCTCAAAACGTTTCCATTGACCTGGCCAAGGAGAGGGCTTTGGAACTAGGGAAGTAGGAGTGGTTGGTGTGTCCCTGACGTCATTTGAACAAGCAAGCCCCCCGCAACACGCGTGCCGGGTCGAGCAGATTAATAAGTGTTCCCAATATTTTTTTCCTTCTTTGATAAATGCTGTAGCAACATATTGTATTGCATCTAACAGATAACATTGAAAAGATGAGAAGCACTGTGACTGTTCGGCCAGTGGCCCGCCGTTTTTATCGTTACCTCACTCATTCCTTTCCTACCTTGCAAGCCCCATCACATGCTGAGGCTACTGCACCTTCAATTTCGATCCAGCTCATGTGAGAATCATCCAGGAGAGCTCACGCCTTGTTTAAATTTGACTCGGGAAATAGCGAGTTTTAAATTCACCCAGCGAGAGGCACTTCACCCAAGGCCACCACTAATAGTAGCTGTCGCCCCACAATTTGGATTCCTTTGTTTCTCATATTTTACAAAAAACAAACGCGTTCGGTCATTGTGTGTTAAAGTTGAATCGCCCTTGCACCCCTGTTCTTATGACAGAAAAGGTGCGTGTTATCTGAGCCGCAAAATTGATCTCGAAAAACGACGTCCTGATTGAAGTAGTCACCATGATTACCATATGCCATGACGTTAGTAGACGATAAAAGAAAAATCAAAATGGCGAAACCCGACTGAACCGCTACGTTGCCGCCGCCGCCGCCGCCGTAAGGCCGTAAGACCTGTTCGATTCTGAGCATGACGGCCCCGAGCGAACTTGAACCCTGCTTGTGCAATGATCCGATCGGCAAGCAGAAGAGAAGAGCGCAACATTCTATGTTCGAACGGAAGAGACGACGAGCCCGGTCTCGGAAGACGGCAGGTGAAGTCCGGTTGGTGATTTGCCGGCGATGTAAATGACTCCCGAGGTCAAGTTGATAACCAGTATATCTCAGTACATTTCAAGTTTAATAGGAACATTCCCACAGATTGAGGCCCCGCAGGTTCACAAAAAAGATATATGGATCCCTGTCGAGTGTAAAGCTGGGTTGTCCCCTGTTTCCCTTGGTGATATCCACAAACGCTAGAAAGTCCTCGGGTCCCTTTGCCCGCCCTCACTCGTAGTCTCCGAGCGCTCCTGCTACCTCGTGTGTTGTCCCTTTTCCTGCTCTCCTAGTGTCCACCTCTTCCCTCTTTCCCAAAAATTACCGGGAACACGCTCACCACACTAGTTCTCCTATACTCCTCCCCAATGTCCCATATCAATCGCATCAGGCAGAAGAATGATCCAATTGGTCCTTGTGAGTGAATAGAGGCAGCGACAAAGTACGTCGGTCATCGCTTCTACTGCCGCGGCGCTGAGGGTCCTTGTGTGTTTCCACTCGTAGAATTAGCCTAGGAAACGTAGCGGATTCGAGGGGATGATCAAGAAATAAACAGGACAGAGTGAGAATGTTCTCGTCGTGATGTCCCGGCTAGAGGTGAGCCACCAGTGAAGGATTCTTCAGTTAAAGAGTGCCAAAAAGGCTAGGCAGCCAACCTAAAACATCACGCAGAAACGCCGACCATTCGCCACATTCCTTGAGGTCTTGTACTGGCACATGGTCTTTCACGTCTCACCAGAAGGTCCTCTCGTGATCGTCCCAGAACCGCTTGGAGACACTGGTGGCGCTACGGCGGCCTGATTCATGACCCAAACTAAGGGACTAGATGCACCCTCGTGGTCTAAAATGTACCTTCATCGATTGGGCTGTACTACAAGGCGGCGAGCCGACCCCGCGGGACTCGGAGGCCGAAATCGGACTCAGGCTGGAGGATACCAACTCCAAAACTCTGTTCTGGACACGCTACGGGAAGAGATGTCGGAAGGCTACTAGTTACCACCTTGAAGCAACGACGCGTGCTCGAAGGCGATGTCGCGGCTGTATGTGATTATGTGAAAGCTCGGGAAAAAAAGCAAACCAGGGCCGAGGCATCCACGCTGCTCCGTTGCTAGTTACCCCCGAGAAGCAAACCGAACGGGGCTGTGATTGTGATTAGCTGATAGGTCTGGATGATCTGGGGGTCGGAGGCCTCGATTTTCGTGTGGGGCTTGCCATGACGAAATAGTAGCCGCTTTAGTCGTCGTCCGGATTGTTGTTGTAAATAAGGGCAAACTGTCCGGTCGTGGCGCGATTTTCTTGCCCCCGAAATTCGAACAATCCGAGTCCATAACACGAGAACTGATAGAACGTACGCCCACATACCACTCTAAAGTCGATTTCCTACTAATTTGACCCAATAGAAGAAACCTCATGGATCCAAATAATATCCACAGTCCCGATGGGACTGTGGGCTCCTCCACACCACAGTTGAATCAGGTAAGGCGATTTTCTTTCACAAATGATGGTAATGTTCAAGCATTAACATACACAACCCCCCATCTCCAACCCACTGAACTTGAAGAGGCAAGCTCTGATTTGTCCTGCATGCGAGAAGTCCTGTCCACGCCAGCAAGTTTTCGACCGTCACTTCCAGTCTTTTCATCTCCCGTGTTGGTTATTCTGTCCCTATCCGGGGTGCAGATGGAGAGGTGATCGCGTGGACGAGTTTCAAAGGCACCTGACTACACAGAAATGCGGCCCAAGGCCTGCCCAGGAGCAGCAGTACCAGATATACAACGTGAAGATGGTGATGAATTGGATCAAGAATTCGCCAGACAATTTTATTTCGACGGCTCAGAACTTTGCAGTTGACCTCGTCAAGGAGAGGGCTTTGGAACTGGGGAGGCAGGAGTGGTTGGAGGACCCCTGGGGCCGTTCGGGGCGCAGGAACTCGGTGTCAGGCGTGTAACTTGTGGATACCCTCTACCCTACCAGCAGGACTGTGTACCGTTTATCTGATCTCGACGATTCAGACCTTTCACACTCGAAGGACTGCGTACATGGCCCCTCGCGATATATCAACAACCTCATACTCTTGTTCGTACTTCAACTTTTAGCAGTACGGATCCTTTAACGAGAACGTTGAACGTTGAACAATAGATGAACAGTGAACTTTGAGGTAGCGCCCATGCCGTGAGGGTCGGAGATACTGTAACATTGCAGTACAACACGAGAGAGGCTTCTTGAGGTACAAAAGCACTGCTCTATGAAACAAAACACAATACTACTGTGGGATGATTCTAGCGCATCACCGGTGCTAGTGCGATTACACGGATAACGGACAGTCGAGCTTCAAGATGTCTACAGCACTGGCGCTGAGTACACAGGGAGTATCTCGGACCTGAGGGTGCCCCAACGCCCCATCTAATCCCACCTTGGACGAACCCCACCATTCTTTCCCGTCTACCCCAACCATTCAATCTCCCGAGACTCGGACCCTTGAGCGTCGTGCCATGAGCCGCAGGCAATATCGATTGGGGCACGCACTGGCGTGAACCGAGTGTCGGGAACATCGATGACTCTTCAACAGATTGTAGTTGTACAACACTCAAGTACTCAAGCGTTGATGCTCTTCTCTGCCACATTCGTTCCATCTGAAAGCAGTTAAAATGAAGTGCTCACCTGGCATGAAATGGGCCTCTCGCAACGGCATCTGAGTCGGGGGTGGATGCTTGGAGAAAACGCTCCCTGTCACTGCCTACTCCTTGAGTTGGCCAAATGTTTGTTGTTTTTCGAGGGGGAAACCGGTGCTGTTGATATATCAGAGCTGCGAGTTGCACGAGCTGTCCGACATCGCTGCCGTGGAGATAGCAACGTCGATGGCGAGTTCTTCTCATGGTTGCATTCGTAAATCTTGGCAAAAGCTAGTCCGTAGGTGTTGGCATGCGACTATGCGTTAGTTGGGCTTATCTCCCCATTTCTCCACCAATCGATCCCAAGTCTTGCGGACCCTTCGTCCGGGCATGCAGAGGTCGAACGGTGTGCCGAGCCCGGAGTACGTTGGCTTGAGCGCGGAACGGAGATCGTTGGGCGATTTCCACAACTCGTCGTATCATGGTGTGGGGGGAAGGAACGCGGAGGTCGCTGGAGAGCATGGATAGAGATGGGGTGGTTCGGGTGAGCCTTGTGGTCGTGGCCTGGTCACGCAGCCGACAGCGGAAGCGGAATGCAAATCGGAGAAAGGGAGGGTGTTGATTTCCGTGTGCTCGTCAAGCATACGGCTGTCGTCACTGCACGGCCTTTTGTTTTGTGACTACCTCAGAGGCTCTGAAGCCAGCAAGTCAGGAGCCCTAGTAAAATTATAGTTAACCCAACCACCGGTGTTCCGGATTCGTGACGTCCGAGTACGATTTTGCTTGCGGATGCTCGCTGTGTTGAAATATGAAGTCCCGGCTCGCGCCTCGCCTAAAATCCACCCGCCAGCCGTCGGATTCATTTGCCCGCCTCAAAGTCAGCCGCTGCAGAGAACAGACTTGCCTCTCGCCCAAGAACAACCCGGCCTCAGTTGTGGGTAATGTGAAGGGACATCGTCTGAAGGAGGGCTCGGGTGAGTTTGGAATGGTAGATTGACAATGGGAGCCCCTAATCTCAGCGTCTTCGTACTAGCCAACGCCGCCTCGAAATGCCAAGGTCGAGCAATGCCAACAGTAGCAACTTTAACACCCTTGACGTACGACTCCGTGGCAGCGTACTACGCGTCGCAGGTGGTGTGAATGTGAGACCTCCGGGGCCTTGCAATCTTCGCGTCGTCGTATCGGGCCAATCTTCGTTAACTTCGATATGCCAAAGATCGGTGCAATACTACGATGGCAGCGTAACAACCTTGGCGTATGATTCTGCGGCAGCGCAGCTCGTGTCGCGGCGTGGTGCGGGTATGAGTAGGGCGTACCCTTGGGACGGGACGAGGGAGATTACGGAAGTTCTGCGTGTTTCCATCTGTCTGTTATGGGAAGAGACGATCTGACTTGGGTTTTCGTTCTTTTCGTAGATAAGACGTGTAGAAGGAGCGGGCAAGTGCTGTATTCTTTCGAATCCGATCTCGCTATTGGTGTGCGCGGACCTCATTCTAGCAGCAAGCCGCCGGCCCTGTCTTGCAGAAGTCATGCAGACGAAGTTCGAAGTGAAAGTGAGGAGGGACACCAGGGGGAAAACCTTCAGCAGGGCGCAAGTTGTCTGGCCCAGTGACGGTCTTGATAACTATCAGCAAGGGACCAAGCCAACGCGCTGGCATCGTTGCGCGTGGAAACGGGTGATGTTCATTTTGCTCCTCTGCCAAAAGAACCCTTCGATGAGAAATACTGACAGCGTCTTCAAAGGTATCTACTTGCCTGACAGCATCACCCTGTTCCCACAGCCTCCCCCTTTGACGCTTAATCGAAACAAGTACTTTGTAATCGATTATACGATCGACGCTACTCGCGCTGCCCAACGGGACCATTAGCCTCAGTACGACCTCATCTAGCACGTAGGAGCGAAACGCCCTTGCCGAGGCAAGATGGGTTCGAATAAAATGTGTTGCAACCCTTGAGAATGCAAAATCCTGGTATAAAAGGTCAATCGAACTTGTTTGTGCCCCCTCACCTTCACAATTTGCTTACCATGGCTACATTTACCAAGATTACTAACACCTGCTCTAGATTTGCGATCGACACGGCCTGTTGCGATCACCCAACAAGTCACTGTCTTACGACACATCCCACTGATCCCAGGAACTGTCGAATAATCGGTAATCAAGTTTTCGTAATAGGTGAGGACTTGTTGCCGCCGGTGATATTATGTTCATCGGTCGCGTCTTATACCCCCCGGTTGATAGCGTACGCCAAAATAAAAGGACGTTTCGTTGAGAGAGTAGGCGATACCGGATGGTTTTTCCTCGAACTTCCTTGAATATGGCCCAAATCCAGGCCGTGGGGAGATGACAAATCAGTAGGCCCTTGACTCTGGAAGGCCTGTCGCCATTGGACTCAGCGCAAGCCCTCCATGCTGTTTGTCTGAAGGCGAGTAGAATGGGGACAGGGATCGGGACGAGGAATAAGACTATCTGTGAGCGCTGGCGGTCCCGAGAGCTTTGAATTTCTTGATTTTGGACGCAGCAGCGTAATAGTGTTGACCGGATATCGCGGCCAGAAGAGGAGCTGGTCAACCGTCGGTCCTCGGGTGTGGGTAGGTGCGGGGTAAAGTAGAATGCAACGCGGACCAGTTTCATGGTGATGAAGTTCGCTCAGGCGAGAGGGGTTCGTGCGGCGTGAGTGGTAGCGAGAGAACAGCGCCTAGTTGGTTGAGCCCTCTATCCCCCCCGTTTTTCACTTCCTTCTACTCTATCCCTGCCTCTCAGCCCCCTTCGTGTCTCACCTCCCCCCTCTACCCCTTGCATTCTTATCACTGTGCAGCTGTTTCATCCCTCTCCTACCTCTTCACCTGGACCTTGGCTGGTTCGCTTGCCCTTGTACAGCAAAGACCCCGCACCATCTTTGAATCGGTATTTGTGACTCGTCACGGATTTTTTCCTCTTTCCCAATGACCAATTTCTAGGATACGTGGATGGACGGCACTGACCCTGGCCGGCCAAGGGCACCGACCATGGGAACCGTCGCGCTGCTGGTACCAGGATCTACTGTTCGCCAGCCGATCAGTGAACGTATGGAATAGCAGCCGTCGGGCGCGGGGTTGCGTTATACGGTATACTACGGCACGGTACGACAACTCCTAGACAACTATGCCTTTCGTTCGTTATATTTCGACAGATTGCAGACGTGCAGCACGAAGTTCAAATCTTGGTGGCCCGCTCACCGCCGACGTTCCTCTCGCAGCATGGATCCTGCTCTATTACGGCCCTCACTCCTCACTCCCCACGCACAAACAGTTACGAAATCAACGTTTCTGGGCTACCCTGGAATGCCATTCACATGTCGCTACAAGTACGTCGAATGTTTTTGAAGGTATCCTATTTCCCTGATACATGCCACCCTGGTTCATGTCTCGCAGCTCATTCGTCCGGAGTGGCCTCAAGGTCGTGCCTTCCAACTCCACTTGCCTATGGGCCCCTAGCCTCAGTTACCTATATGGTAACATGTACGTTGAAATTCGTTGGACATCCGTTGCCATGGCTAATCCCAATAAGTGCATCGGCGTTCCTGGTACAAGAGGACGCCAGCCCGGTTCCTGACCCTTCAGAGTCGAACATATGAGGATTGTCCCAAATTCAACCTACGCCTTCTCAGTTACCCTTCTCTAACGAGTTAGAAGTACGTCGGATTTGTAGAAGGCATCCGTCATCCACAGCTTACGCCAGCATCGATGTAGACTCCTACAATGTGAGGAGGCGACAGTCTGGTGCATGACCCCCTGTTATCTGTTACACCAGTGCGATCCCAAGGCCAAGTTGTTCAACTCGGCACGCCCATGGACCACCCGTGCCCTATATGTGGGCGGAATTTCTGCCACCGTCGAGGGAGGAACTGACACCTCCAGCCGTTGCGGTCGCATTTATTCTATTTCCCGTTCCGCTTTGACCATGGAGGAGCGATTATTATGACAATCTGAAAAAACCCTGGGAGACGAAATGCTCTAACTGCATTCAAACACCCGAGCAGTAGCAATGTGAAACATACGACTCGGAACGGCTTGTAAAGTTGGTCGTCGTTGGTGAGTTGTCGATCGAGTCATTGACAAATTTTCTGCGCAGTCAGAGGTCGAAAAGCTGGGTAAGGCCTCCGGCCACAGATGGGCAGATTGGGGACTGGGGCCGCAGACAGAAGGGATTTGCTCACCGAGCGTCCAGGATGTGTGTGAGTTTGTGGGCCTGTCGGTTCCACCCCGTCACCCTGCCTCTTCTCGTCAGGTCACTGTACAGGTCTTGGCACGCTAAAACAGTGACGCAGATATTTCTTGGGCAGAAAACCTGCGTTTACATACCTAGCTTTACGCCCAGGATATGTACAGTAACCTTGGCCCTAGATCCCAACAGGAAGACATCGTTATATAATCTGATATCGCCGCTCCTGATATCTTGGGTCACACTTCTGTGACCTCTACACGAATTCTCCTCCGAGTTCATCTGCAACCCGAGTTAGACAGAACTTGAGGCTTGAAGGTCCAACCACGAGACCTTGGCATTTTGCTAACGTTTGACGCGAAACAAACCATTTTTCGTGAACACTGGTTCTACTCGGATCGAGGACTCGGTAGGCAGCGACTTCATCAAGGTGTTGAAGGGGATGTTGATGTGGCAGTGGGCCCGTGCTGGCGTGGCTGACGCTGTGTAAAAAATAATGTGAATTGTATAAGCAAATGCGCAAAAACATCGGGAAAAACCTGTGTTTACTTTTTTTGTACTTTTCATGGTTTTTTGCACTCATCTTGCTAAAATTTGCCAAAAGTATTTTCTGCTTGGGAAAAATGTATCCCTCCTACTTTTCTGTACTTTTTTCATAATACATTTTGGGTACTTTTCCACAATTATACCATGTGAAGCTGAACCAGCTATTTTTGAAATGAACTGTCCTTAGAAAATACTCTTCTAATCAATTAATATTTCCTCCACAACATGTACTCATTGAGTTGAGGTACTTCATTTAACAGTCTAATTTTTTGGTTGTCTGGCCAAGTAGGGGAGTTTATTTGTGCTCTTTTAATCTTTTTGCTAAAAAGTACAAAAAAGTATGAAAACATGAAAAAAAAAAAGGAAACATGGTGTATCCTACCCAGCAATATCTAGGGCTATATCCTGAATTTATTCTTCAACATTGTCTTACAATGGTACTGTATTGGTGTTTCCTTGTCACTAGTTATCATTTCATCTTTATATAAATAGCCTGAGGGTTTGAGTGACAACTGAAACAAGTGCTGTGATGTAGTCACGTGTGGCTCCAAGCATCAGTACATCAGTACTGGATCAGTGGTCGAAAGTTTTCTGCGGCCGGCCCCACCAATCGGTCCATATGCCACCTTTGCCTAACTCTTGGGCCCGCCTTCCGACGTCCAACAGGGCAGTATATGCCGCGTCCTTGATCGGTAACTTGCAACTGGCGACCAACTTCACGAGTGGGCCCGGGTCGTATATCTTGCAGAGCCTCTGGTCGGGGACTTGACCGCAGCTTGCGTGGGCCGCTTCCCAGTGCGCCCTCAGATTGTCTTGCCTATCGCCCCTCCATGGGCAACATGGGAAGGGACAGAAGACCCAGTGAGGTAGGAAGGTCCGGATGTGGCGATCCCTTTCCTGACTCCGACTGAAATGTCGCCCGCACATAGGGCACGAGTTGTCCGTGGGCGTGTCAGGTTGAGCAACGTGATCTTGGGATGGTGCTGATGTAGCGAACGGGAGAGGGTCGTCTTCCTTAATCGGGAACGAGAAAGTCTACATCGATGCTGGTATAAGCCATCGAAGACGCATGCCCTCCACAACTCGACGTACTTCTGGTTCGACAGAGAAGGGTGGTCGAGATGGCGAAGGTTGATCTTGAGATAGCCCTGACATGTCAAACTCTGAAGGGGTAGGAACCTCGTCCCGCATGAATATCTACGTGGACGCCGATATCAGTCATGTCAACAGGCACATTTGACGAAGTTCGACGTACTTGTGGCCATATGGGTGAGTGTGACTGGGGGAGTAGAGACTGGAAGTCCAGACCCCAGGACGGCCCTGGAAAAACAAGCTGTGGGGAGGTCTGCTTAAGGGTGCAGAAAAAATGTATCAGATACCGTCCAGCACTTCTCGAAGAGAACCATCCCACCTGCTGGTGAACAAAGTACGACGGATTGCCCGAAGAGCTCCCAGTGTCTGAGTGAACAGTCTCTGTCGACGCGGGAACACCGTCACAAAGGTTCAGGTAGTCCATGACGCCAGTAGGATTTAGCATAATGAAAGTTTATATCAATTGTGAGAGTGAGAATAGCGGTTAAGATGAGCGCTGCCAGTGTCATGTAATGCGGTACTCACGCCATGCATCAAACTCCTCCAGAAACATCGCTACTGTAGTTGCTCCTGTACGATTTCCCGCGCTGCCCTCATCGGTGGACAGGCAATCTATCGAGTGAACGCCCCGAGTTGATCCCGAGTGAGAGCTGTGACCTTGGGTTGCAACACTTGATAGGCGCTCACCATATCTAATCTGCTTTATCTCCGGCTGGGCTCTTTGGAGATAAGCCATCAGTGCATCAACCTGGAGGGTTTCCCATGACGCCGAGGATCAGAACACAAAGCTGATGTATAAACGCTCACTTACTCCACTTTCTTTGAATCTCGCAATACGCTCCAAATCGTCATCATGACTGAGGGCCATATCGCAGCTGGGCGACCGCTGGTGGAATAAGCTATGCGAAGCGAAGATAGCGCCCCCAACTCACTTGGATAATGTAGTCTAATAACACATGAAGACGATCCCGGGTCTTTGAAGGTTAGGATTAAGCTTAAGAGTGTCAGCAAGAGTACGTTACCTCCGTAGAAGCAGGTATCGATACGAGTTCCTTGTCTGGATCATGACTGCCCTCATCCTCATCCTCATCTAGACTCGGATTGGGTCCTGCGGCCCCTTTGATCTGCTTTGGGAATATGCCGAAGGCGCGGGCAACCCGGTACCCTCGGATAAATACGCATTGGTCCTCCCGCAGGTTCTGAGATATTGGTTTCAGAATTCTGGAAATCAAAATCTCGTGCAAAACTAACATATAGGTTCCCTTCAGGACCCCAGTTCCACACGGCCCCACGGGCGTTCTCAAGTAAGAACTGCCAGCTGATGCTACCACCAGACAGTCTAAACCCAAATGATGCCTGTGCATGCGTCTGACACTCCAAAAAAGTAACATTTGCCCAAGACCTTGTGTAGTGACAGCCGGTAACCAGAATGATTTCTTCCATCTGCTTTATGCCCAGTCCTTGAGCGACGGCGTACCAAGAGTCAATATGCTGGATTATCCACTTTCTAAAGTCTTCTCGGGCGCATGTGTCCTGCCGTTGAGCACCCACTGGAAGAGATAACACTGCACCACCGCGCCTCGTGGTGCACGCAAACGAGACCTGGGTATAGTCTTGAGAGCTAAAAAAGATATCAGAGAAGTGTGTGTCAAGCTACGAGTTGCACTCACGGCGTCTCACGATACTCTGATTCTGAAGGCAGGAGGTTGACGCCGGCGGAACAGAAGTTGTTAGGTTTGACCGTGGACGTGGAGACATGATTTGGGTTATTGGGGACAAGTGGTTCATGATATTCCGGTAGAGGGATTCCCGAATGGGACACGTCGTGCGCAGGACGCAGTGCATTAAAAAGGCGGTTGAATTTGCCTTCGCGCACGTATCCGACATCGCCAATCGTTACGGGGGGGGTCGTGCCCTGCCCCCGGATCAGGGTCCAACAGGGCATGACCGAAAGCAAAATGTGTGGTTGCAAGCCGGTCGCGATAGATATTATAGAGGGCCATTGGGGAATGTAAGTGCAGAGGTCGGAAGACTTTCGCCCTGGGTGAGGTTATATGTTATATAGAGAAGACGGCACAGCCTCCTCCATCAGCCACAACACGTGACGTTAGTAAAGTTGGACTGCGTATGCACGGATGTTACGGCCGTATTGGTGAGAAGATGGACGCTTGAGAATTTGAACTACCACCACCCATTCGTCATGGTCGTGTCGAGATTGCGGATTCAAGCGCACATAACTGCTATGTCAATATTCGGGCAGGTGAAGTGTTGGGACTTAGGCTGCGCTGTCGGACAATCGGGCACGCGCCCCTACTGTATATGGATCATATAACACGGCAGGCAGGAATGGATAAGTCATGTCAACTTATGTACAATTAATGTCCAATAAGTTGACCTCTCTTTATATGTCACAATATTTTAAATAAGAATACTCGA